>OGWU01000477.1_pt1 | contig 26762 bp, 19 predicted proteins | sample 1576071 | NCBI WGS metagenome assembly OGWU01 (sample SAMEA3541582, study PRJEB24748) | human gut metagenome | biome: human gut; feature: human-associated habitat; material: faeces | place: China | collected 2012
GGAGACTGCCACTCGTTTGTTGGGAGTACATGTGCCATACGCGGTAGAGGCTTGGCCGGAAGGCGGACAGCGCCATCTTTCCGCTGAGAGTGCGCTCTATGGACGTATTGTAACGGAAGGTATATTCGGCATACGTCCTACCGGACTTCACTCGTTTTCTATGATTCCCCGTCTGCCGCAAGAATGGAATCACATGGCTTTGCGAAATGTCAGAGCGTTCGACTCGAATTTTGATATTGAGATTGTTCGCAAAACAGGCAATCAACTGCAAGTAAGGGTAAAGAAAGCGGGAAAAGTTGTTTTGAATAAACAAATTAAGAGTGGAACAGCATTAAACTGTAAAATTTGAATCTATAATGAATCTATTAAGTAGAAAATGGGCGGTCATCTTGTTGATGGCCGTTCCTTTCTGTGCCCATGCGCAGAAAATAATTGAACTGAAAGACCCTTCCGGGAAAGTTCAGGTGAATGTGGCAATAGGGGATGAAATCACCTATTCAGTTTCTCATCAATGCCCTCATGCCGCCGTGTCCGTTCCCGCCACCACCGTAGGGGCGGATTCCCGATCCGCCCGCAAACCTAATGCAGCCGCACACGTCCCGGGCACATGTACAAGGCACCCCTGCGTCACGCTGTACGCCACACAAACGCAAAAATAATTTATTTTCCCTCCCCATCTGTTCAAACCCGCCAAAACGTGCTATAATAACCCAATAGGACTATAAATAGAGAAGGGAGTCTCCTCATGCAGCAGGAAACTGTCATCGTTCTGGATTTCGGCGGCCAGTATAATCAGCTGATTGCCCGCCGCGTCCGCGAATGCAACGTATATTGCGAGATTTATTCGTACCGCACCAACCTTGCCAAAATCAAGGCCAAAAACCCCAAGGGCATCATCTTCACCGGCGGCCCCAACAGCGCCTACCTGCCGGATTCGCCCACGATCGACCCCGATATTTATAACTGGGGCGTGCCCATCCTCGGCATCTGCTACGGCAGCCAGCTGATGATGCACATGCTGGGCGGCAAGGTCTGCAAGGCACCCGAGCGCGAGTACGGCAAGACGCTGGTCGACTTGGACACCGCCAGCCCGCTGTTTGACACGCTGCCCGCGCAGAATGTCTGCTGGATGAGCCATAACGACTACATTGAGCAGGCCGCCCCCGGCTTTGAGATCGTGGCCCATACGCCCAACTGTCCGGTGGCTGCCGCGCAGGATAAGGCACGCGGCCTCTACGCTGTGCAGTTCCACCCCGAGGTCCTGCACACCGAGAACGGCACGAAAATTCTGCATAACTTCGTCTATAATGTCTGCCGCTGCGCCGGTGACTGGAAGATGGACTCCTTCGTGGAAAACTCCGTCAAGGCCCTGCGCGAAAAGATCGGCGACGGCAAGGTACTCTGCGCCCTGTCCGGCGGCGTGGATTCCAGCGTCTGCGCGGCCATGCTGGCCAAGGCCATCGGCAAGCAGCTGACCTGCGTGTTCGTGGACCACGGTCTGCTGCGCAAGGGCGAGGCCGAGCAGGTCAAGCATGATTTCGTCGAGGCGACCGGCATCAAGCTCATCGCCGTGGACGCCTCCGAAGACTTCCTCACCGCCCTGAAGGGTGTGAGCGAGCCGGAGAAGAAGCGCAAGATCATCGGCGAAAAGTTCATTCGCACGTTCGAGAAGGCTCAGCGCCAGGTCATCGAAGAGGCGGGTGCTTCCGGCAAGGAAGTCAAGTTCCTTGTTCAGGGCACCCTCTACCCGGATGTTGTGGAATCCGGCGGTGGCGACGGCGCAGCCAACATCAAGTCGCACCACAATGTGGGTGGCCTGCCGGACGACATCAAGTTCCAGCTCGTCGAGCCACTGCGTACCTTGTTCAAGGATGAGGTTCGTGCCATCGGTACCGAGCTTGGATTGCCGGACGAAATCGTCTGGCGTCAGCCGTTCCCTGGCCCGGGCCTCGGCATCCGCATCATCGGCGAGATCACCAAGGAGCGTCTGGATCTGCTTCGCGAGGCCGACGCCATCGCTCGCGAGGAGCTTTCCAAGGCCGGTCTTGACCGTGACATCTGGCAGTGCCCGGTCGTGCTCCTTGCCGATGTGCATTCCGTGGGTGTGCAGGGCGACGAGCGTACCTACGGTTCGCCAATCGTGCTTCGTCCGGTTTCTTCCGAAGACGCCATGACCGCAGACTGGTCTCGCATTCCGTACGATGTGCTTGCCACGATTTCGACGCGTATCACCAATGAATGCCGTCAGATCAACCGTGTGGTGCTCGACTGCACCTCCAAGCCGCCGGCAACCATCGAGTGGGAGTAGTTCCCCTTGGTTTAGATGTGCCGAAAAACCCAGTATTTATGCGGGTTTCGGGACTTGGTACTTTTCGGGCAACCGATTTTGCAACAGATGAAATAGTCCCCCTTGGCTTGCAACTAAACCTAAAAATCGCATAATTTTTAAGGCTTTTGCCCTGTTTTGGGCAGAAGCCTTTTTGCATATTTGATAAAATTTTCTCTTTAATATATCATCAAATCAGATAAAACAGCGAGGTGGATAGTATGAAAACAGAAAAAAACCATATATATTTAAGTACAAAAGAAAGAAACGAAATTGTTGCTTTCCTTATAAATCTAAAAAAACAAATTGATTGAACAAGGCAGATACACCGACGCCGTCGATGATGTTCTCTGCAAAGTGCTTTCTACCAAGAAAAGAAATCTCAAAATCAAATAATCTTGCCACGACATAAGACCGCCTACACGATGTAAGCGGTCTTATGTTTTAGTTCGATAAACTGGAATTTCTATTTGTGTTGCCATGTCATTACATAATCTTTTTCTCCGGTAGCCTCATCTAAGCCACTATGCCGAATCTCAAATCCTTCTCTCTTATAAAAAGATATTGCCCGTGCGTTCTTTTGGTATACGTTCAAGTGCAACTTATTCCTTTTATCCTTTGCATAATTCAGCAGAATTTTACCTATACCCTGCGATTGCATTTCACCAGAAACAAAAATGCCCTCAACATATTCATTATTTAACCCTATAAAACCCTGTATTTCTGTATCATACTCATACACATAAACCTCTGCTAGTAACAGCGCTTCTTTTACTGATTTGAAATTGCTTTTCCAGTATTCGGCGGGGATAAAATTATGTGCCTTTATATTTGTATCCAACCATATATCTGCAACTTTATTTATATCATCCCTTTTAAATTCTCTAATCATAACGGTGACTCTCCATAAACTTGAATTTAAATTATAACGGTCTTTGCAAATACACCATATCTACCAACTGTATTCCACTCTCATAGATTGGGCGGTCATAATTATCTATAAAGAAATTTGATATGATATGCGAACGGACAAAACCACACTTTTCATAAAATGGTATTGTCAGTGGGCTATCGCCCGTTCCCACTTGCAGAATGGCATATTGCTCTCTGTAATTATTAACAATAAACTCAATTAAGGCTCTTGCATAACCTTTCCCTTGATATTCTGGAACCGTCGCAATGTTCTTGATTTCAAGTATGTCATTTTCTTTATCGGTTATGACACACTCACACTTGACCCCATTATCATCAAGTACATACATCTTGCCGTTATCAAGATAACGGTCAACCATATCTTCCTGCTCATCTGCTAATAGGAGCAAATCAAGATATTGTTTTTTATTTTCTTTAACTTCAATAATTTTCATCAATCGCACCTACAAATTCTGATTTATCAATCTTTAATATCACATATTATACATCATAAGTATGAAAATTTCTACCCGCCATCTGTTGACCTCAAATTTAAAACAGGCGGCTTTTTTTATTTTCAAAAAAGTTGAAAAATTTTTGCTCAGAGGGGGCGCAAAATGCCTCTCCCAGTTCAAACAAGTGAGTGGGAGTGATTCCAAGCTGATTCGTTACTGAACGCAAAATCGCAATCAATATGATGAAGCCCCCCGAAAGTGCGAAACTTCCGGGGGCTTCATCATGCTTTCCGCCTTCTAGGCTCGAGCCAGATAACGCCTCTCAAGGTGTCGGACGCCTCGTCGCCTGCTTACCTCTTTACGTACGGTGTCAGGTTTCCATTGGTTCCGTGTTTTTCGTAGGCATTATGACGTTTGCGAGCGCCACTACCTTTGCCATGTTGGGGCCGGACAAGGCCAAGCCGTGTCAGGAAAGCTAAGAACCATCGTGGCTTGACATAGCGGCATCCGCAGAATGATTACGATCCTGTGCAAACGTAGAATGTCCTTCCTCCGTTTTTGCGGAGGAAGGACATTTTCATACCGTTTTCAATATTATTTGCGGATTATCCTAGACAATCATTGCTAGGCCAGCATGCTGGTCCACATGTTTGCGAAATCGGGAAGCGTTTTCGCGGTGGTGGCGATGTTCTTGACTTGGATGCCGTTGATGCTCAGACCAAGCATTGCGGCGAACGTCGCCATGCGATGGTCCGCGTAGGTTTCCATTTTGGCGGGCTTGAGATTCGTTGCCGGCACTGGCACGATCTCCAGCCCGTCGGGAAGCTCACGGGCTTCTCCCCCGACTCTGGTGATTTCGTTGACCAATGCTTCCAGACGGTTCGTCTCGTGGCCGCGCAAGTGGCCGATGCCCAGCATGCGCGTAGGCTTGTCGGCGAAGACCAAGATTGCGGCCAGCGATGGCGCAATCTCGCCGGCCGCAGTCAGGTCGAAATCACCCAAGCCGTTGATATGGCTGCTGCCGGTCACTTCGCAGTACCGGACGCCGTCGATCACGGGGAAGCTGATTTCAGCGCCCATATGTTCCAAGTATCCGGGAAGCAGGCCGCCCGGCTGGGTGGTGGATTCCGGCCAGTGAGGCACGCGAACGGTTCCGCCGGCGATGAGCGCTGCGCCAAGGAACGGGGCGGCATTCGACAGGTCAGGTTCTACCGTCACCGTTTCGGGCAACTGCACGGCTCCCGGCTGCACGGTCCACACGCGGGCGTGTTCGTCGGCGTTGGCGCGCACGCCGGAACCTTGCAGATCGGCCACGGTCATGCGAATATGCGGTAAACTCGGTGTCTTCTCCCCCGTGTGATGCAGTTCCAAACCGCCTGGCACTCGAGAGCCGACGAGCAATAGTCCCGAAATAAACTGCGAGGATCCCGAAGAATCAATGCTGACTACGCTCGGCTCGGCGCACTGGCTCACCGTTTGAGGTGGAATGATTGTAAATGGCAGGCGCCCTTCCTCGCCGTGGTATTCGATGCATGCCCCCAACTGTTCAAGACCGTCCAACACCGGCTTCATCGGACGCGCGTACGCCTGCTCGTCACCGTCGAAATCCACAGGACCGTCCGCGAACATGGCAAGACCGGGCACAAAGCGCATCACTGTTCCCGCAAGACCGCAGAACACCTTCGTACCACCGTGGAACCGGCCGTCGGACGGCGGCACCACCGTAACCGTGGTGTCGACCTGCTCATCGATTTCGCAGCGCACTCCCAACGAACGCAGCGCGTCCATCATCAGCTCGGTATCGCGCGAGCGCAACAGACCGACCAATCGCACAGGACGATGCCCGAGAGCCGCAAGAATGAGATAACGGTTCGACAGGGATTTGCTGCCCGGCACCACAACGGTGGCGTCAAGCGATTTGCTGGCAAACGGCGCCGGCCAAAGATTCTCTTGAGATGCGTTCATAGGGCTTATCGTATCCAAAACCCGAGGAAAACAACGCTTCAATCTCGCCATACAGCACCCGTATCTTGCTCGAACTCGACAATCAAATGCCATCCATACCATTTCCGTTTGAAAACCCAGGCGGACAGAACTATGCGAATATCACAAAATGCCACGAGGAATTCCCGCGATCGTCGTGTTTGTACCGGAAACCGGAGAAAGGATTTTTCAAACCGTCTGAAACACCTTTGTTTCCAACGGTTTTGGTCGGGCTGACAGGATTTGAACCTGCGACATTCTGCTCCCAAAGCAGACGCGCTACCAAACTGCGCTACAGCCCGTTCACGTTCACACCCCGCGAATCCGCCTCACGGAATCGCATCAAGTGAACACGAGTTTCTATTATAGCGTATGGTTGGACAACGACAGGCTTACAATAGCATTTCGGAAGGGAGAGTGGCATGGGACGTCACCAGCAGGCCGAATCGTCAGGCATCATCTCCTTTGTGACATGCGCCGTTATCGCCTGGTTCGTCATGAACGCATACATGCAGTTCGCCCCGGCCATCTGGCGTGTCACGCAGCGTCTGTTCACCGTCTGCGCGGGAATCGTGGCAGGATGCGGAGTCGTTTCATTCAGTTTGGGTTACGCACGAAAATCACGTTCGCTGACACTCAAACATGGTTGGGCTATTCCGGTCCGTCGTATTTTCGAGATCCTCGCGCTTTCCATGGTGTATGCTTCGACCATTTTCGTCACATCGTTCATGATGTTGTCCATCGTCAACAACATGATGGGCATCCGCACGCTGAAAGGCTATCTGCCGATCCTATGCGCGGCTATCGCAGGCGTTGTAGGCTATATCACTTTCGTGCAGGCGGAACTTATGAATGCCAAAACGATCGCTTCCCTACTGCCGTTTTTCGTGGTGTCTGGCGTGAGTATCGCAGGATTGACGTCCGACGATCCGTACTGGTACAACAATAATTTCTCTCAATTGGGCGACCGTACGACGTTCGCCGCGCGTATGTTCAATTCGACGCTGACGCTCGCGGGCATCTGCATTGTGATCATCAGCTATTTCGCCGTTTCCGAGCTCATCACCACGTATCGTCTGCAATTGCAGTATCTGGATTCCAATGCCATCAATGAGACGCCGAAGCATTTTCGTACGAGGATTCTGCTGCTGTCAATCATGTTGACGTTGGCCGGCATCGCTTTCGTAGGTATCGGCATGTTCCGTTACACACCGCATCCGATTTTGCACAACGTGTTCGCCCGCGGCCTACCATGTTTGATGAGCGTGCTGATGATTGCCCTGCCTTGGCTTGCCCCGCAACTCTCAAAGGTCGTATACGTGGTTTCCGATCTTGCGATTGCGATTGGGGCTTATGCCGGATTCCAATGGCTGAGCGGGCATAACACGCTGACGAATGTGGAGGCGTTGGCCGGCATGATGTTCCTTGGCTGGTTCATCATTTTCTCGCGTCAAATCGCCGCCATCGAAGCGGATCGCGTGCAGACGCAGCTGATACTGGCGCAATCTGAGAGACCACGCTCCGTCGAGGATCTTGCGGAAGTCAGCGAAACTGTTCCCGACACAGTTTCGAGGCTCGCCGCACAAGTCTGATGCAAGGCTGACCGGCAACCGCCGGATTTCAACATATACATACCAGTGGGGTGGAGCCATCGCATTGGCGACGACTCCACCCCACTGGATTCTGACGGCATAACGCGAGTGCGCCGTCAGAAGTTGTAGTGCTTGTTGGACGGCTTCTTGTCGCTCATCAACAGCAGGAAGCTTCTTGATTGCGCAGTAATCGCAAAACCGGCCTCATAATTGAGTTCTGGCCCCTTTGGATTATGCGTGTCGACAATTAAGCGCCATTTCTTGCCATATTGCTCATCGGGCAGGGTGAACATGATCGGCTCGTAATGCGCGTTGAAAATCAGAATGAAATCATTGTCGACCATCTGATTGCCGTACCAGTCGGTTTCCGGAATATCGGAACCGTTCAGATAGATCATCACAGTGAAGGCGTGTGTGTTTGACCAGTCGTCCATATCCATAATGGAGCCGGTATGATCCATCCATTCGACCTGCGGAATCGCAGTGCTGTCGTCTCCCTGCTCGCGACCGGAGAAGAAGCGGCGGCGATGCAGCACAGGATGCTCAAGCCTCAAATGGATCAGCTTCGATACGAATTCGAGCAGGTCCTTTTGATCCTCGTCCAGATCCCAGTTCGTCCAGGAGATCGCATTGTCCTGGCAGTAGGCGTTGTTGTTGCCCTGCTGGGTGCGCGCCACTTCGTCGCCGCCGCAGATCATCGGAATGCCTTGGCTGAGCAGCAACGTGGCGAACATGTTGCGCATCTGCTGTTGACGAAGCTCGTTAACATCCTTGATGGTCGTAGGACCTTCGACACCGCAGTTCCAAGAACGGTTGTTGCTTTCGCCGTCGCGATTGCCTTCGCCGTTGGCCTCATTATGCTTCTCGTTGTAGCTCACCAGATCGTTCATGGTGAAGCCGTCGTGCGCGGTGATGAAGTTCACGGATGCGACCGGTCGGCGGCCATTGACCTGATACAGGTCGGAACTGCCCATGAATCGGCTGGCGAATTCCGGCAACGTGGACGGCTGCGAGCGCCAGAAGTCGCGCACGCAATCGCGGTAGCGGCCGTTCCATTCGGACCAGCTGGACGGGAAGCCGCCCACCTGATAGCCGCCAGAGCCGAGATCCCACGGTTCCGCGATCAGCTTGACGCGGGAGATCACCGGATCCTGTTCGACGATGTCGAAGAAGGCCGACAGTTTGTCGACTTCCTGGAACTGACGGGCCAATGTGGCGGCAAGATCGAATCGGAATCCGTCGACGTGCATTTCGGTGACCCAGTAGCGCAGGCTGTCGGTGATGAGCTGCAGGGCGTGCGGCGAGCGCATCAGCAGCGAGTTGCCGGTGCCTGTGGTGTCGAAGTAGTGTCTGCGGTCGTTGTCGACCAGACGGTAGTAGGCGCCGTTGTCGATGCCCTTGAAGCTGAGGGTCGGTCCACGGTTGTTGCCTTCGGCGGTGTGGTTGTACACCACGTCGAGGATGACTTCCATGCCGGCATGATGGTATGCCTTGACCATGGATTTGAATTCGTTGACCTGTTCGCCGCGCTGTCCGGAGCTGGAATACGCGTTGTGCGGGGCGAAGAAGCCGATGGTGTTGTATCCCCAGTAGTTGCTCAGGCCTTTTTCCTGAAGGAAGCTGTCATTGACGAACTGGTGGATGGGCATGAGCTCGATGGCCGTGACGCCCAGCTTCTTCAGGTATTCGATTACCGAGGGGTACGCCAGACCCGCATAGGTTCCGCGAATGTCCGGCGGCACGTCCATGTTGAGGTTGGTCATGCCGCGTACGTGGGCTTCGTAAATCACGGAATCATGATATGAGATGTTCGGATGCTGGTCGTTGCCCCAGTCGAAATAGGGGTTCACCACGGCCGCTTTCATGGTATGGGCGGCCGAGTCGAGCGTGTTCATGCTGGTAACGTCATCGGGGCTTCTGAACCAGTACGAGTAGAGGCTCTCATCGCCGTCGATGTTGCCTTCGATGGCTTTAGCGTAGGGGTCAAGCAGCAGTTTGTTCGGGTTGCAGCGCAGGCCTTGCGTCGGGTCGTATGGCCCGTACACGCGATAGCCGTAACGTTGCCCCGGTTGGATTCCGGGCAGATAGTTGTGCCAGACATAAGAGTTCTGCTCGGTCATTTCGATTCGAGTTTCGTTGTCTTCCTCATCGAAAAGGCAAAGCTCGACTTTTTGTGCCACTTGGGAAAAGAGGGCAAAATTCACGCCGGCGCCGTCATAGCTTGCGCCGAGTGGATACATCGATCCGGGTCTGATTTGCATGATTCAAGTATCTCACGTTTCAGCCCCCAAATCGCAATTTCGTGTTGTTCGGCGATTATTTTTACGATTCGAAAGAACTCTTGCCTGTATTTTGCCGGTTTCGTCGAATTTGCTCGTGAAGAATAGCGATCATGGAATTGGAGGCCGTAATACGGGTGCCGCGCAGCCGCTGCCAGGAGACCCACGCCGATTCGACGTGCTCATCGCCGTCGAAATGACGTTCGACGGGATGCCATGCATGCAGGTGAAGCACCATGATGTTGGCAAGCTCGTCGGTCATGCCTTCGGACGAGTAAAACTGCCCCACATGGTCGAATTCGACACCGTCACGCCCGGCGGGCTCCACACCGGTCTCCTCGCGAAGTTCGCGCAGCGCGGCCTCCTCCACGTCCTCTCCCCCGTCGATGAGTCCAGCCGGCAGACCGTAGGCGAAGGCGTCGCAGCCGATACGGTATTCCCGTTCGATCAGATACAGGTCATTCGCGCAATCATGCACCAGCATGACCACGCAAGGCGCGTGACGCATCACCTGACGGCGAATCACCGTTTGCCCTCCGTCACGCATCGGCAATGCGATCCGCAGGTCGTCGACGCCGAAAATCGCACCCTGATACACGTGCCTGCTGTCAAGCACCGTGACCATACCGGACATGTCTACGCCATCGCTGGATTCATCCAGCAATACGTCCACCTGGGTTCCGTCTACCGCCTCGTCACACATGACGCGTCACCGTTCCTGCCCGCTCGAAGGAAATACCATATTCCATGGATCGGTATTCATGGAAATCCAACGCACGGCAGGAATGTCGCCGGTCGCTTCCGCAACCGCATGGGGAACGTCTTCCATCGCATACTGGAACCACATGGATTCGATAGCGCTGTGCGGAGTGTTGACGAACGCCGGACGCACACGCCCGTCACCATGGCCCATGGCAACGCCGGAAGCACGCATGGAAGCCTCATAGCGGGCCTGCTCTATGGCGTCCGTCACCGGATGATGCCGCAGATCACTGGTCACATACACGTCGGCACCGGCCGCACGCACCTCATCGAACAAGGAATCACCGGAACCCGGAAGCACCGCCACCGTGCTGACCGGAACGTCCAGATCGCCGCAAACCTGCACGCCAAGCTCGGTGTACGGCAGCGCGCCAGCTACTCGACTGGCGAAATCACGCAACGCCACAGGTTCGGCAAGACGCCCCACACGCCCCAAACCGACCGGATGCTCGGCATCCGGATCATCGATGGGCACCAGCGGACGCTGATCCACCAAACCGAACATGTCAGCCGCAGCCATGCCGACGCCACGATACGCCGCATCGGCATTCGTATGCCCCACCCACAACGCACATCCGGCAAGATTGAGCTTACGCACAATCTCACCACGGAAACCCAATCCCGACACCGCATGAACGGAACGGAAGAACAACGGATGATGGCAAACCAGCAAATCAATACCACCGGCAATCGCCTGATCAACCACCGCCATAGAGGGATCAGCCGCAAAAGCGATACCGCGCACAGGCTGACGCAAATCACCCACGATAAGACCAGGCTCATCCCACTGCTCCGCATAGCGAAGCGGATACAACGTTTCCAGCACATCCACAACCTGCTTCAGCGTTGCCATCATTCCTCCTTATGCCATTGCTCGACCACGCACATCCGCAACACACACGAAACCCAGTACCGTATCAGTGCGCGGCAAGCTGCCAATCCGAACCAATACCCGTGGAAACATCCAACGGAACCGCCATATCGACCGCATGCTCCATGGCATCCTTCACCAACGCAGTGACACGCTCCGCCTCACCCGGCGCAACCTCCACCACAAGTTCATCATGAATCTGCAAAATAATCCGACTGGCAAGACCAGCCTCATGCAACGCATCATCAGCACGAATCATAGCGATCTTCATAATATCCGCAGCAGAACCCTGAATAGGCGCATTCAACGCGGCACGCTCCGCAGCATCACGCACCGCACGATTCGGCGACTTCAAGCCCGGAAAATACCTACGACGACCATAAATCGTCTCCGTATATCCCTTTTCACGAGCCGAAGAAACCAACGACTCCAAATACTCATGGACCTTGCCGAACGTCGCAAAATACTGCCGCTTCAATGACTCGGCCTCACCCGGCTTAATGCCAAGCTGCTGCGAAAGCCCATACGTGCTCAGCCCATATGCCAAGCCATAGCTCATCGCCTTAACATGACTGCGCTGATCAGACGTAATCTCATCCACAGGAACGCCATACACCAAACTCGCCACATACTTATGAAAATCCCTACCGGAACGGAACGCCTCAATCAACGCCTCATCACCAGAAAGATCAGCCATAATACGCAACTCAACCTGAGAATAATCCGAACTCAACAACGACTCAAAACCCTCACCGGGCACAAAAGCCGAACGAATCTCACGACCAGCAGGATCACGATTCGGAATATTCTGCAAATTCGGATCAACCGAACTCAACCGACCAGTCGCAGCCACAGTCTGCTCAAACGTCGTATGAATACGACCATCAGACCTGTTCGTCGCATCAATCAACGTCTGCACAATCTGCTTAAGCTTATTCTTCTCACGATGCAACAACAACGCATCAAGAAACTGACAAGCCCTATCATTACCATACGAACGATCACGCAACACCTGCAAAGCAGCCGCATTCGTAGTATACGAACCAGTCTTAGTCTTCTTCGTAGGCTTCAAACCCATATCCTCAAACAGAATCTTCTGCAACTGCTTAGGACTTTGCAGATTCACGCGCTCGCCCGCATACTGCCATGCCGTTTCCTGCGCGTAATTCGCGTCGGCGGCAAGCTGTTCGCGCATGCTCATCAGCCTGTTCATATCGACTTGCGCACCGGCATGCTCCATGCCATACAGCACACGGGATACTGGAATCTCCACAGATTCAAGCAATGAGAACTGCTCACGCTGATCCAATGAATTCGCCAGTTTACGCGCCAGCAAACCAACAATCGCAGTATGGCGCGGAAGCTGGTTGTCGTTCCGCTGCGCACTATCGTCCGGCTCGTCGAAATCAAGCGTGCCTTGCGTCGCGCCCTCGGACTGTTCCTCGATATGCAGGTCAAGGAAATGCGCCGCCGCCTGTTCCAGCGTGTCGGCATGGAAATCGGGATGGACCAGATACCCGGCAAGCTTGGTGTCGAACAGCGGCTTCGGCAACGCCACACCGACGCTTTCCAGCAGGTGGGACTGTTCCTTATACCCATGCACCACCATGGATTGGTGATGTTCGTCAAGTACCGTTTGCAGCTGGGACGCCATGTCACGGTCAACACGATTGGTACGAATCGCTTTATCATGTGCAGCGATCACCAGCGACGCATAGGCCGCGTTCCCCGGCTTGCTTTCGCCTTCCACCTGCAACACCCACGAATGCGCCACGGACTGCGCACACTGCTTCGTATGATCAATGGCGAAGCCGGAGGGAGTCGTCTTCGGCGCGATTTCACGTTCGTCATGCAGATGCCCGTTCGGCATCGGCAGATTGTCTCGTACCCATGCTTCCAATGCTTCCGGCGAGTCAACCGTTTCATACTGAGGTATTTCAAGCTTGCCGGACTCGTCTTGCTGCACGGGATCGTTGGTGGGCTTCCCCGCATTGAATGTTCTCAGCACACGGTTTTTGGTGCGTATGCCGAATTCAAGTCTGGTGAACAGTTGGTTGAGCTGGTTGGCGTCCACCTGACCGAAAGTCAAATCCTCGATGGACACGCCAAGGTCAAGGTCACGCACCAAGGCATTCACGGAACGATTCAGTTTGACCTGATCGATATTGGCCCGCAACGCCTCGCCTTTTTTGCCGCCGATTTCGTCGGCATGCTCAATGATCTGGTCAAGTCCGCCATACAGGTTGATCCATTTGGCCGCGAATCCATCGCCCACGCCGGGAACGCCGGGGATGTTGTCGGCGGTTTCGCCACGAAGCGCGGCAAGATCCGGATATTGCTCCGGCGTGACGTGGTATTTCTCCACCACCGCGTCGGGAGTCATGTGCTTCAAATCTTTGAAATGATGCCCCGGATACAACACGGTGATGTTGTCGTTGATGAGCTGGAACGCGTCACGATCGCCGGATAGCACCAGCGTGCGATAGCCTGCTTTGTCTCCCATGCTTGCCAACGTGCCGATCACATCATCGCCCTCGTATCCAGGTTTTTCGATGAATGTGACGCCAAGGGCCGTCAGCATCCGTTGAATCAACGGCAGCTGGGTCAATAGATCTTCCGGAGCCGCATCTCGCGTGCCTTTGTACTGCGGCAGCATCGTATTGCGGAAGGTACCGCCTTTGACATCGAAAGCGACGGCAAGATGATCCGGATGTTCCGCGTCGATCACCTGCGACAGCATGGTGGCGAAGCCCCAGACGGCGTTGGTCGCCTGACCTGCGGATGTACTGAAATTCTCTACGGGCAAGGCAAAAAAAGCGCGGAACGCCAAGGAATGGCCGTCAACGACCAATAGCGTCCCGCGCGTAGTGCCTTCCACAGTTGCTGTGTTAGCGCTCATCCTCTGCTTCCGACTTCTGATCACCGTACTTGGCGATGATGGCCATAGCCAGACGCTTCTTCGGGATGCGCTGGTCCATGGAGGTCTTCTGAATCCAACGGAACGCGCCCTGCTCGGAGAAGTCAGCCTTATCCATCAGCAGGCCCTTGGCACGGTCGACAAGCTTACGTTCCTCGAGAGTTTCCTCAGCCTTCTTCAGCTGCTCTTCCGCCTTCTTCAGCTGCTCTTCGGTTTCGTGCAGCTTGGATTCGCTGCGCTCCACATTGTCGAGCAGATCGTTGATTTCGGCGAAACGGCCCATGGCCACTTCCAGAGCCGGAAGCAGCTTGGATTCCTCATACGGCTTGGTGACGTATGCCATGGCACCTGCACCCGTGGCCTTCTTGACCAGATCGGACTGGGAGAATGCCGTAAGCATAACGACCGGAGCGATATTCTCATCACAGATGATGCCCGCCGCTTCGATGCCATCCATACGAGGCATCTTGACGTCCATGCATACCACGCTTGGACGGAACTTGCGGGTCAATTCGACTGCTTCCTCACCGTTAGCGGCTTCGCCCACAACCTCGTAGCCACTATCTTCCAGCATGGCAACCAAATCCATACGGTTCACGGATTCGTCTTCGGCCACGACGACGGTACGCTTGCGAGGTTTGTCATCTTCCTCGATGGACTGCTCAGGCGCTGCGGCAGCCTGAAGTTCATCGTCGGTGAGCACTTCGTCCGGTTCCGTGGTCTTTTCTGCAGACATGTCGGTCTCTTTCCACTGTCACACCCAAAGCCGGTCTCACAAACCCCAACCTGGTCCTGGACTGATTCGATGCCGTTACTTGCAATCGTTCGGATTCTGGAAATCTTCAGCTTTTCACAGCCTTGATTCACCCTCCATCACGCAAGTTGGAACGAACCGGCTATCTTCCTTGTACTTTCATGGATGATACTAGCAGAAGCCTACAAGCGCGTGTTGCCGCAATCCTCTTTTTCCTTCACGTGCAAAGCCGAAAAATCCAAGAAATTCCGCAATCCTGCAAAGGCCTTCTTTCCACAATCCCGCTTCAACGTTGTCTTGTTTATACTGGTCGTATGAGTAGCACTTTCACTATCAGAGATATTGTCAACGAAGACGCAACGGCATCAGTCAGCGATTACGGTGCGCATGTGCTTTCCTGGGCACCTGCCGGCGAACAGACTGTGGTTTGGCGGCCAAAGGCGATTCATCTTAAGGAAGGAACTGCCATCCGCGGCGGTGTTCCGATTATTTTCCCTTGGTTCAATTCCGGTTTCGAAGGCGGGCATGTGGCTTCGAAGAAGCCCAAGCATGGTTTTGCCCGCAATAGCTTCTGGCATTATGACAAGGAAGGTTCTTCCGATGCCTTGTTGCGCTATATATTGGATTCCAGCGAGATCAACGCAGATATACTTTCCCAGTTTGTTTCTGGACCGAATCCTCAATTTCATGCCGTTTACACCATTGAAGTCGGCTGTGAGTTGACGATGTCGCTTACCGTATATAACGATGGAGCCGAGCCATTGTCTTACGAAGAGGCACTGCATACGTATCTGCAGGTTGGCGACGCCGAACAGTCGCAGGTGTGCGGGCTGGAGGGCACCGATTATCTCGATACCGTATTGGACGGCGATCCCCGTTGCAACCAAGGTAATGAACCTGTGACCTTCCAAGGCATGGTTGACCGCATCTACTATTCGGCGGATACGCTTGAGCTGCGCGACCCCGTGTTGCAGCGCACCATCATTGTCTCCAAGCAGGGCGCAGCGCAGACCGTGGTATGGAATCCGGGAGAGCAAGCCGGCAATGCCATCGGAGATTTGAGCGACGGCGAATGGCGTGGCTTCGTGTGCGTGGAAGCCGTCAACAATCGCGACTGCGCGGTCATCGTGCCTCCGCACGACTCACATACCTTGCAGCAAACACTGTCGGTCAAGCACTGAAAGTAAATAGAAACTGCCGGTTCGATGAACATCGAATATGGTTTCCAATGTCCATCGAACCAGCAGTTTATTCATCGACAATCTTTCCTGGACTACGCTAATCGGCGTCATGTCGATCGTCCGGACTCGATGAATATCGACGCAAAGTACATAACGCCAATAAACAGCCCTGAACAGTTACCAACCGCAACAATTGTTGCAATAAATTGTCCGATGACCCAGATGTCGTCACGGAGTTCTTTTGGACATACGCTGACGTTGATCCAGGCACGATTGAATGCGCATCATCGTCCACTTTCATTTCGACCTGTCCCTCATTTAATTCACTTCTTCGAAAATCCGGCCTCATCAGTTCTTGCTCCCCACCTCGATTACAGTCACAACTAGCCTGCAGGATTCTTCTTCCTTGGTATCTTTAGGGCAGATCCTCCCATCCCAAATCTGCTTTGCATAGGTGACCGTAACCAAAGAAAAATGTTCACGGAACCACTCATGAAATTCAGAGGCCAATCCGGACGGACAACAAACGCTACAAAAAGACCCACAGCCTGATAAATGATTATTTGTTAGCTGCGTGAGATCAACCTTCGAAACGTCAATTTCGCCAGACATGAGTTTTGGAAGGAGCGTATCTCTTAGACGCGAAAGGGCCTGATTCTCAATGTCATTGGAATATATACAGTCCGAAATTGCTTTCAATTGATTTGTCAAGGTTTTGATTAGGTCAAAGGGAGGATAAGGCACAGTGAGATGCCTAAGACCATCAATTGTTATTTGCGGTTGAGCCGAGCCCGTTGCATAATCGTACAACTGATGTAGCATAAAATACTGTTTTAGATACTCGTAATATCGTCTATCTTTAAGTTCAATTATGAGTGAATTTGACGTAATAAAGCTTTTCGGCAGTGAGACAAGAACTTTACCTGAGGCAGCACCTCGGCAAGAAATTAGTATCTGAGGCTCTTCGTACAAGTACTTAGAATAAAAGCCAATCTGGCCATTCCCGCCAAAGACCGGATATCCATCCTCCACTAGTTCATTTTTCGCTAGCCCTTTTCCGTACTTGATATCAGCAATATCGAATAGAGCGATCCTTTCTTCGATATGAGATGCTTGATTTTGGAAAACAGTAGAAGCAAAGTCTGCCAAATAATCATTTAGCCGATTATTAAGGGCAATTTTGTCGACAATGGAATCAAGCACTTCTACGATTGCATCTTGCGTTGCCCTGTCAGGTATCTTGACAGGGCAGAGATTCACGTGATTTCGATTGACGCCTGGCACAGCACTAGCTGTTGTGTATCCTTGCCACGGGATTGTCTGCAAAAGATAATAGACAAATCGAGGATTGTTGCCGTTGAACTCGGTGGAATACAAGGCTGTGTTGAGAGGCCAACATGGACCACCCGAAAAGAAAACTTCTCCGATAGTGCCGTATCGCCCTGTGATTACACAGGGCCCCTCTACTGCTGCAGTACTATTAGATCCGGTAATTCCCGATGATGAATAAACCGGCACATCCCCTTGCAAACGCTGGCTTTTCGGCAAATCAAATCCTCTTTTTAAGTCGGTAATCTCACCAAGGGTCGTCTCTCGCCAGCTCATTCCAAATACCTTCTGTGTGAAGCTTTCACGTTGTTCTGGTTGACCATGGCATAATGCATAGTCGTGTCTATTCTCGCATGCCCGAGCAGTTTTTGCACCTGCTCGATCGGCATTCCCTTGTCGATGGCGTGCGTGGCCAACGTGCGGCGGAACTTATGCGGATGAACTCGATGAATGCCGGCATCTTTGCCGAGCTGTCTGAGGCGGCTTTCGATGCCGCCGATGCTGATACGGTCACCATCGCCATTCAAAGCAACGAATAGCGCTGGATTGCTGTCGTTACGTGATTGCAGGTATGCGGTGAGATGAAGCTTCGTTCTGGCGTCGAAATAAACGGGACGCTGCTTGTTTCCCTTGCCTGTGACCAAGCATTCCCGCTCCTGAAGATTCACGTCGGCTATGTTCAAGCCGACCAGTTCACCCACTCGCATACCCGTGGATGCGAGAATGTCCACGATGGCAAGATCCCGCAAGGTGCCGCATCGGTCCCGCAGAGTTTCCAGATTTTCGTCGCTCAGGACTTCCTTAGCCATTACAGCGGTCTTCACGCGGTGGATGCGCCTTACGGGGCTTTTGACGATATAATCCTCGTCCTCAAGCCATGCGAAGAAGCTTGACATGATACGACGAATGTTGTCGATGGTGACCTTGCCCGCATGACGCTCGTTCTCATATCTGTTGAGGTACTCGCGCAAATCATCGCTGCTTATCCGCGTGTAAGGCTTGGCAAGGGCCTTGGTCATGTGCTGAAGCGTGCTTTCATAGTAAGCGATGGTTTTCGGCGAGCAGCCTTCGACCTCTTTTGCCGTGAGAAACAACGCCAGCAGATTCTGCGGCGCTGATGTTTCCTGAGCTGGCAGCAACGTGACTCTGAGTACTTCAGCCAAATGTTTGAGCTGTGACGGATCAAGCATGTTCTGCATCTGCGACAGAACATTATTAATGATGGTTTCCATAGGCGTCCCTTCCAATAACGGTTAGGAACATTGTGCCCGAGCACCAGCAAATGATTATTTAGAGCAATGTTTGCTTGCTCGTTACGACCACCTATTCAGAGGGGCGGGCACCTATAATGGCACGATTTCTGACATAGGTGATGTGGTGGGCGGGGCTACACCTTCCAAGAAGAGGCCAGAATATTACTGTCATGAAGGGATTGGCTGGATAACACCCAAGGATCTATCGAATACTACCAATAAGTTCGTTGCACACGGAGCCGATGACATTACTCGAGTTGGGTTCGACTCTTGTAGCATTAAGAAGTTGCCTGCGGGCACTGTGCTATTCAGCTCAAGAGCACCAATCGGCTACATCGCCATTGCTTCCGACGAGGTAACCACAAACCAAGGTTTCAAATCAATCGTGCCGCATAAAGAAATTGGCACAGCTTTTGTCTACTGTTTTCTTGTACGCAACAAGGATCGAATTGCCGATGCTGGCTCGGGTACCACTTTCCCGGAAGTGTCGGGAAAGACAATGGCGGGCATCGAGCTCACGCTCCCTAACATCAACTTGTGCGCCAAGTTTGAAGAGTGGGCTTCTCCGCTGCTTGAGGAACAACGTCACCTTGAGGATGAGAATCGTCAGTTAGAAGACCTCCGAGACACGCTTCTACCCAAGCTCATGTCTGGCGAAATTGATGTTTCGAAGGTTGACCTCACGCAGCTAACAAATAATCATTTAGCTGCCTGTTGATACGGATTTTGTCGTCAATTGCGTCGCAAATGGCGACTATGCCGTCTTGAATCTGCCTTGAGAGCAGATCGATCGGCATAGATGCGTATGTCTTGGCGTTGATATTGCCTCTCGTGCTTCCCGTATTAAAGCTTGAGACCCAATCCCAATACTGCTTCGATTGGGCGTAATACTTCATATAACGAGGGTTTATCTTCCTTGGATCAAGACTGAACTTGATAAGGAATCCGGCATATGCGTATTCTCCATCCCGCGGATCGTAATAGTAATTCCTACCGGTACTGTTTCCCGTTCGTGCGAATACGATGTCGCCTTCATGAAGCAAATAGTTGCCAGCAGAAGAGTCATCTACTGATTTCCGATCGGAAGGATTCAGAGTTCCGTCATCGTTGATATCTGTGATGCGCAAATAAGCGGGAAGCCCTGGTTTGAAATCTACTGCGGGAGCAGCAATGCCGTAGTGTCCTCCATCGAGGCTTACGTCACACAGCGTGGTCTTATAGCCCATAGCCGATGGCCTCCAGATTCTTCTTGATCTGCTCTTGCAGACGGTTGGATTCTTCGAAGCATTTGGCGATCTCATCGGTCAGACGGGTCATCTTCTCCTCGAATGGCTCATCGTCTTCTTCCACTTCGGCGACACCGACGTAGCGGCCTGGAGTCAGGATGTAATCCTGCGCCTTGATATCTTCCGTCGTGGCGATGGCGGAGAAGCCCTTCTCCGTTTCCAGAGTGCCGTCACGGAACGTGTCAAACGCAGTCGATACCTTGGCGATGTCCTCATCGGTAAACTCGCGGAGCCTGCGGGACACCATGGTTCCCATATCGCGCGCGTCGATGAACAACGTCTTGCCGGACTGCTTCTTGTTCTTGGTGATGATCCACAAGCTCACAGGTATACCGGTGCTGTAGAAAAGCTTGTCCGGCATTGCAATGATGCCCTCGACCAGATCGGCATCCACGATCTTGGCGCGGATCTCGCCCTCGTTGTTCGTCTGGCTGGACAACGCGCCGTTCGCCAGAACCATGCCCATGCGGCCGGAACGGTTGAGATGGTGGATCATGTGCTGGACCCATGCGAAGTTGGCGTTGCCCTCCGGTGGGGTGCCGTACTGCCAGCGTACGTCGTTCTCGAGTTTCTTTCCTCCCCAGTCCTTCAGGTTGAAGGGCGGGTTAGCGAGGATGAAATCGAATTTCTCGGTCTTGTGCAGGTCCTCGAAGAACGTGTCGGCATTATGATCGCCCAGATCCGCGTCGATGCCGCGGATCGCGAGGTTCATGGTCGCCATTTTCCACGTGGTCGGATTGGACTCCTGGCCGTACACGGAGATGTCGTTAATGTTGCCCTGATGGCGTTTGACGAAGTCCGCGGACTGTACGAACATGCCGCCGCTGCCGCAGCACGGATCGTACACTCGCCCGTGGTAGGGTTCGATGACTTCGACCAGCGTCTTCACGACGCACGCGGGTGTGTAGAACTCGCCGGCGTTCTTGCCCTCCGCTTCGGCGAATTTGGCCAGGCAGTATTCGTAGGTGCGTCCGAGGATGTCGCGGCTATCGCCCTTTTCGGCCATCTTCACGTTGGTGAACAGGTCCACGACCTCGCCCAGACGTCGCTTGTCGAGCTCCTGGCGTGCGAAGTTCTTCGGCAGGATGCCCTTGAGCTTGTTGTTCTCGGCCTCGATCTGGCGCATGGCCTCGTCGATGGCCTTGCCGATCTCGGGCGTGTGCGCGGCCGCTGCGATGGTCTTCCAGCGGGCGCTCTCGGGAACGAAGAAGATGTTCTCACTCGCGTATTCGTCGCGGTCCTCCTCGAAGCCCTCGCCCTCCTCAACGAGTTCCTGGTATTTCTGGTCGAACTTGTCGGAGATGTACTTCAGGAAGATGAGGCCGAGCACGACGTTCTTGTATTCGGAAGCGTCGATGTTGCCGCGCAGCTTGTCGGCGGCGCTCCAGATCTGTTCCTCGAAGCCGATCTCGGCGGTATTGTCCTTCTTCTTTGCCATGTCTTGTATTATCCTCCTGCTCGTCCTATTCGCTGATCTTGGTGTCGGCCCACAGCTCGCACTGTTCCATGACGGTCTTCATGGCGTCCTCGACACCTTCGGGCGGATACTTGTATTTGCGCAGCAAACGTTTGATGGCACGCCGCATGCCGGCTCTGGCGCTTTCCTTCTTCTGCCAGTCGATCGTGGCGTTGCTCCGCATCGCATCGGTCAACTCGCGGGCTATCGAGACGAGCTGGTCGTTGTCGTAGAAGTCCTTGACCGCCTGCGGCTGGGTGATTGCGTCGTAGAACGCCATCTCCTCGTCGCTCAAGCCGAGCTTCTGCGCGTCGTCGCGGTCCTTCATGATCTCCTTGGCCATGTTGACGAGCTCTTCAATGACCTGCGCGTTCGTGAGCATGCCGTTGAGATACGCGTTCAACGTGCTCTGGAGCATCTCGCTGAACTTCTGGGATTTGACCACGCTGGTGCGCCCGTACGCCCGCACTTTCTCCTTGATGAGGCGTTTCAGGCTCTCGATCGCGATGTTCTTCTCCTTCATGCCGGCGACTTCCTGAAGGAACGCCTCATCGAACAGGGAGATCTCCACGCTGTCCTTCTCGAACAGGTTGAGCACGCCGTCCGCATGCACGCTCTGCTGGAGGATCTCGCTCACCTGCTTGTTGAACTCCGTGTACGTCATGCCGCCGCCCCCGCCGGAGCCACGTCCGGTCAAGCGTAGAACTTGCACGCGCAATACGGATAGGTATGCCGCCTCATGCGCGTCCTCTTCGCTTACCATGCTTTTGCATAGGCTCAGCGCCTGGTTCATGAGCTGGCATTGCTTGAGGAACGATTCTGTGTCTTCGTGTCGTTCCGGATCGAGCAGCCAGTCGGTTCCCTCCGCGATGGCGTCGGCAAGCGCCTCCCTGCTGTTCTGGAAGATGAGTTTGCGGTAGTTGAAGCCGTACATGAGATCACGGCACACGTCGAGCTTTTCGAGGAATTTCGGATAGGCGGTCTCGGCGATGTTCATGTCGCCGTAATTGTGCTGGTCACGGCTGGTATAGTCCTTCATCGCCCGCTTGAGCGCGCCTGCGATGCCGATGTAATCCACGACCAGACCGCCCTCCTTGCCCTTGCACACGCGGTTGACGCGGGCGATGGCCTGCATGAGGTTATGGCCCTTCATCGGCTTGAACACGTACATGGTGGACAGGCTGGGCACGTCGAAGCCGGTGAGCCACATGTCCACGACGATGGCGATCTTGAGGGAATCGGAATCGTCCTTGAACCTGCGTTCCATCTCCTTCTTGTGCGTGGTGCCGCCGCACACGTCGAACCATTCCTCCGGATCCTGGTTCGACATGGTCATCACCACGCCGACCTTGTCTTTCCATTCGGGGCGCAGCTCCATGATCCTGTAGTAGATCTTCATCGCAATCGGCCGGCTGTACGCCACGATCAGGGCCTTGCCGGCCAGGACGTCGGCGCGGTTGTTCTCGTAATGGTCCACGATGTCGCGGCACAATGCGTCGATGGTTTCAGGAGTGTCGAAGATGGCATCGAGGCCGCCGAGGTCATGCTTGGACTTCTCCACGCTCGCCTCGTCGGCCTGGTCCGCGAACTCCTTGTAGACCGCGTCGATACGGCCCAGCGCGTTCTCGTCAAGATGGAGCGAGACCACACGGCTTTCGTAGTAGACCGGCTTGGTGGACTCGTCCTCGACGGACTGGGTCATGTCGTACACGTCGATGTAGTCGCCGAAGATCTCGCGGGTGTTGCGGTCATCCGTGGAGATCGGCGTTCCGGTGAAACCGATATAGGACGCGTTCGGCAGTGCCTTGCGCACGACACGGGCCGCGCCGACCGACACATGACCGTCCGCGTTGATCCGTTCGGTCAGGCCGTACTGGCCGCGGTGAGCCTCGTCCACCATCACCACAACGTTGCTCCGGTCGCACAACGGCTCGTCGCCGTCCGAGAACTTCTGCATGGTCGTGAAGATGATGCCGTTCGCCTCACGACCCTCAAGCAGTTCCTGAAGATTCCTGCGGCTCTCGGCCTGGACCGCCTTCTGGCGCAGGAACCTGGCGCAGCGGCTGAATTGTCCGAAAAGCTGGTCGTCGAGATCGTTGCGGTCGGTGATGACCACGATGGTCGGGCTTTCAAGATAACGCTGCAGCAGATGTGCGAAGAACACCATCGAAAGCGATTTTCCGCTTCCCTGGGTGTGCCAGAACACGCCGATCCTGCCATCCCCATTGACGGCCTCTTCCGCTCTGACGATGGCTTTCCGCACCGCGAAATACTGGTGGTATGCGGCGATGATCTTCACGACCTTCTCGGAGGAATCGTTGAAGCATACGAAGTTTTGGATGATGTCGAGCAGCCGTTCCTTCGGGAGCATGCCGTCAATCATGGTGCTCCATGCCGCGGCTTTCGTTCCGGAATAGTCGCCGTCCGCCGACTTCCAAGCCACGTAACGGTCCTCGTCGGATGTGATCGTGCCGACCCTGGTCTGGGTCATATCGCTCATCACGCAGAACACGTTGGGCACGAACATGCTCGGTATCTGCTTCATGTACTGGCGCAATTGCAGGTACGCGTGTGAAGCGTCCGTCTCCTCGCGTGACGGGGACTTCAGCTCGAACAATACCAGCGGCATGCCGTTCACGAAGATGATGACGTCGGGACGTTTCTCGGAATACTCCACGAACGTCCACTGGTTCACGACATGGAAATCGTTGTTCTCGGGATCGTCGAAATCAAGCAGCCGGACGATGTCATCACGCTCTTCCTTGCCGTCAAAGAAGTGCACTTCGACTCCTGATTGCAGGTAGTCATTGAATATCTCGTTGCGCTGCTCCAAGCTGCCGATCTCGACATTCTGAATCTTCCGAATGGCCTCCTCGACGGCTGCTTCCGGCAGATTTCTGTTGATTCGTCGCAACGCATCCGGGAGAATATCAGGAAGGAATACGTCGCGATACGAGTCGTCGGTGCGGCGAACATCGGGCCCGTACAGGTGCTCATATCCGAGTTTCTCCGTTAGATGTTCGACGATCAGATTTTCGTACCATTCCTCGTTCAGTGGATCCATGGACGTGATGTTGTTCAGAGAACACTCCGAAACCGTACGAGATTCGACTTTGGAAACAGTCATTGTTCACCCCACAAACATATGGATTCTCTCGCAAACCATCTTTCGGTTTAGTCTATCAATTAACCTATCGTCTGGATGTAACCAACATGAGTGTCTGCTGTTTTTAGATTACGTCATGCTGTCTTATTTTTGTTCAGTAGAACAAGAAAAACGCCCGCAGCTTAAACGCCGACGGGCATATTATCTCTTCCTCTCATCTACTTCCCAAACTCAAGCCTCACACCTCGATTCTCGTCTGGAAGCCCGCCGCATGATATTTTCGAAAGCAGACCCCCTCAAAAAACGCACCGCACATCCGATTATCGAATTCACCTCTCAACAACCGAGGCTCGTTTATCACAGGCCCTTCATCTATCACCAGTGCACATCTCTGCGCAGTCCTTTAAGAGCTTCGTTTTTTGTTAAAAACTCCGATGGTTCAGCATCTCGTAAACCGTCTTTGTTGTGCCGTTGAGACCCCAAAGCAATATAGCAAGCTTTCTTTGCACGGGTTATTCCGACATAGTGCATGCCAAGAGATTGCTCAATATCTTTTTGTACTCCTTTATATGGAGGCATGATAAAACGATAGGCTTCAAGACAAAAAACGATGTCAAATTCAAGTCCTTTAGCCTTATGATAAGTAAGCACATTAATCTCATCTGATTGAGCAGGACGAAAACCCCTTCTAAGAATATCCACGTCTTTAACGGTGCTGCAATATGCCTCGATATCTTCATCACATCCCAACCCCGGCCCACATAGGTCAGCTATAGCAAACGCTAAATCTGTTTGGTTTACCAGATCTTCTTCACGAACTCCAAAGAAGTCATCAACAAGAGCAAGTCCCTGATTCCGCTTTGTTGTTTTGACATTCCTCCGGCAGTTCTTTCCATTGTCCATAATTAAAGTTGTTATCCTTAACAACCTTAAGCTTCAAAGGTCTGTTAATGATCTGAGGAGCAAAAGAGATAATAATCTGGCTAAGACACCGCTCATGATGCAGATCTGCTCCTTCGACAGTCCGCGCTTCGAGCGTGGGCGAGCCACCACATCCTCCAACACGGGACGAGACTGCGCGCGTACTTGTCCTCAGAAGATCGCAATTCATTGATGGCCCGTCTGCGCCCCAATGCGCCCATGCCGAACAACTGGCTACGGATCTCCTCGGTGAAACCCATCACCCTCACCTCCAACAACTGTAATCTCAGTGCAACTACAGTTGTGAACATGAAGGCTCATGTCCACTCTGAGTTAACAGAGCCAAAAAAACGATTCGCGTGGCATTCACGACATTATGCGAATGCCACGCGAATCGTTTTTTATTGGTTTTGCTTTAAGGAGCACAGGATTTGCCGTTAAGGCGCTGAACTCGATGCCTTTTTCAGAACCGTTTGGCAAGCTGCTTCTCGCACACTCCTTGGAGCCATGTCAATACCGTGCAGAAAGCAAGATATATCACGCCGACCTCGCAATAAAGCACCAGTGGTTCATAGGCGGTGGCGACGATACGCTGCGCGGCCATGAACATCTCGACCACGGTGATGTTCGCGGCCAGTGAAGTGTCTTTCACCAAAGAGATGAACGTATTGAACAATGCAGGGAACGCCGACCGGAAAGCTTGGGGCAGCACGATCAGCCTCATAATGGTCAGATAGCTGAGGTTCGTGGTCAGGCCGGCTTCGACCTGCCCCTTTGGCACCGCGAGAATAGCTCCGCGAAGTGTCTCAGAAGCGTACGCGCCGACATTCAGGGAGAAAGCGATAAGTGCCGAGGGAAACGCCGGCACGACAATGCCCACGGACGGCAGACCAAAGAAAATAACGAACAGTTGTACCAGCAGAGGAGTCCCTCGGAACACCCACACATAGAATTGCGCGATTCGATGCACCATAGGAACCTTGGCTACTCGAACAAGCGCCACGGCGATGGCCAACACCAGACCTATTGCGAACGATATCAGTGTCAGCGGGATGGTTACCGTCAGCCCAGGAATCAGCAATTTCGTGAAGGAACCGATGATGATTCCCAACAGTCTGTCATCCATGATGCCCGATCCTCATATCCGGCCCGCTTTCGTCGGATCCGCACGCATTATGCAAATCCGTTGAGAACAGGCAAACCCATCTTTCTACTGCTTTACCGAAACGTCCTCTCCAAAGTACTTGACAGACAGTTTCTTCAATGTGCCATCCTTCTGCAGCTTCGCGAGGGCATCGTTCAGCGCCTTCACCAAGTCGTCCTCACCCTTGCGGATCGGGAAGGCCGCCGCGGGGCTGATTTCGGACTTTGCCGCGATC
>OGWU01000491.1_pt1 | contig 26260 bp, 28 predicted proteins | sample 1576071 | NCBI WGS metagenome assembly OGWU01 (sample SAMEA3541582, study PRJEB24748) | human gut metagenome | biome: human gut; feature: human-associated habitat; material: faeces | place: China | collected 2012
GCAAGTTTTTTGCTGGTTTTTCTTTTATTGAGGCATCTTACTTTCCCTTAGAATTATACCACGTTGTGATACCGATTGTATCATCATCATCGGTTTCTGAATTATAATTTGTATCAACAACAATCAGTTCTTTTTTTCGCTCTTTAAAATCTTCCAAAAGAAGGAGCACTTTTGCATTGTGACGTCCAACGCGTGAAAGGTCTTTTACAAACACTCGATCAATGTCTTTATCCAAATCATCCATTAACTGGTTAAGTCCAGGTCTATTAAAAATATAACCTGAAACGCCATCATCTTCATACCAGCGGTCGATAACCATGTTACATTTTGCCGCAAATTGGCTAATAATTAATTTCTGATTTTCGATAGAAACATAATTTCGTTTGTCATCATCTCTTGATAGACGTACATATCCAACATTCATAAACTCACTTCCTTTCTTTATATGAAATATATTAACATGAATAATGTAAATATAGAATATATTTGGGAAGAAAATTTATCAACTGCTCGTGTTACAGTAGTGATTTTTGATTACTGCCTTTAAGCCATCGTGAATATTCTTATCATTCTGCCCATCCAAATATGTGACAACTCGAAATCCCAGTTTCCTATATTTTTCCTTTGCTGTTTCAAAATCTTCTTGTGTAGAAAAATCATTTTTCCAAAGATAATAGGTTGGTTTACTCAAGTGTTATCACATCCTCTCTGCCTTATCGTTATTGTATGAATCCCTGTTCCTATTGGTGCAAGTCCCATTTGCAGCTTTATCGATTGAGCCGAGATTCCAGTTTCTTTGGTGAACGGTCTTTCACGTTCCTCTTATGGACTTATCCATAACTCGCCGTTTTAGTGCCGAGCCTCCCCGATCGTCTATCTTAGAAGTGAGTGTCATTATATGCTTACCGCCGATTCCGGTTTCTCTAATTGTCAAGGTGCGAAAGCAATTTCTGCTTTTGATAAGGTGAGGATAACACGAATTTTTGAAGTGCCTTGAATATTGACGGCGATTGCAATTTGACAATGACGGAGGGATGAAAAATTGCAAATTTGCAATTGTGGTAGAGGGTTAGATGCGATATGATATAAGAAACTGAGTTATTGTTGAGGTAAGCAATTATGGAATTGAATTATAAAAAAGCGGTCCTTGAGGATATAGAAATACTAACGGAAACCAGAATTACCGTTCTTCGTGCTGCAAATCAGCTTAGTGATGATATGGATATGTCTTATGTTAAGGAACAATCGTATCTATATTATCAAAAATCTCTTTTGGAAAATAACCATGTGGCATACTTGGTTTTTGATGGTCACGAATTTGTTGGTGCAGGTGGGATAAGTTTTTTTCAGGTAATGCCTACGTTTCATAATCCAACAGGCAAAAAGGCATACATAATGAATATGTATACAAAGCCGGAATATCGAAGAAAAGGAATTGCTTATAAAACGTTGGATTTATTGGTCGCTGAAGCAAAACAGAGAGGAATACATGCAATCTCTCTTGAAGCAACAAATATGGGAAAACCATTATATGAGAAATATGGATTCACTAAGATGAATGATGAAATGGAATTGCAATAATAAGTTACATGGAAAGGATGATGTTATGAAATCATTGCCAGCGGATAACATTTATCAAAGATTATGTGATCTTCGTAACGGAACTGGGAAATCACAAAAAGAAGTTGCAGATGAATTAAATATCCAGGCATCGGTATTAAGTCGAATTGAACGTGGAGAAACAAAATCAGTCAGTCATGATTTGGTTATAAAATTTGCAGAATATTATAATGTGTCAACGGATTATTTACTTTGCATATCAGATGTTCGTATTAGAAGGAATGTTGAGTTGGAAGAATTAGGACTGACCAATAAAGCGCTGCTTCAACTATTGCAAGGAAAAGTAAATGGAAGTTTACTAAGTAAAATGTTAGAACATCCATATTTTCCTGTACTTCTTGATATTGTTAATGCTTATTTTACAGAAGCTCATAACACTGGTTTTGCTAGTAGAAATGCAATTATAGATATAGGAACTGCAAATATAAAAGATTTTATAAAGGAACATCCGGAACATAGAATCGAAGGACAGCATGATATTCGTAGACTTAATGCAGAAAAGGTTACTGGAACCGAGGCTGATCTTGAAAAAATCAAAAGCATTTTCCTGTCCATGCTGAAAGATATTAAGAAAGAATATGATGTACCACAACAAGATATCAGTACAGAAGAATTAAAAAATCAAATAGTCACTATGAAAAAACAGGCAATATTTCAGAAAAAGAAGAAGCCAAGTTTTAACGAAAATGATATGTCAAGAATTGTTATGGGGATGTTTCAAAGTATGGGGATGGACTTGGATGAGTATGAACAGGAAATGTTTCACAAAATGATGGTGCATATGTTACAGAGGAAAAGATAGGAGATTTGAGATGGGAATATTTGATAAATTATTCAAGAAAAAAGCAATAGAATCACAACAGAGTATACCAGTAAAGCAAGATAAACAAGAAAAAACTACAGTGAATATGGTCACGCAAAAAGCGGAACCAACAGTAAAAGAACAATTGATAAGAGGATACGTTGGTACATATAAAAAGCAAGTGGATTACGCTACAGTTAAAGAATTGAAAAAACGTTATATTGCTTTCGATGTTGAAACGACAGGATTAAGTCCGATGAATGATAAGATAATCGAAGTTGCAGCTGTTTTATTTGAAAATGGAGAGATTATCAAAGGATATAGTTCATTGGTTAATCCAGAAGTCTTTATTCCATACAGTGCCACCGCTATTAATCACATTACAAATGAAATGGTAAAAGACGCACCGAAAGAATGTATTGTGTATGCAGAATTAGTAGACTTTCTAGGAGATGCTTTAAAACAGCAAACTACTATATGTGCACATAATGCGTCTTTTGATATGAATTTTCTTTCAGAAACATTAATGCGTCTTGGATATGATGGAAAAATTTCTTATGTAGATACACTTTCACTTTCGCGTAGTTTAATCAAAGGGTTGCATAACTATAAACAAGATACGGTTGCTATGTATTTTGACCTTGTAAATAATCAATCTCATAGAGCTGTTACAGATGCAGAAATATGTGGGAAAATTCTTTGGAACTTACTGCAAATAGAAGAAAAAGAGGAAGAAAAAAGATTAAGAAATTTAGAAAAAAGTAAACCATGTGACGAAGAAATGGAGATATGTGCTTACATTCAGAACTGCATCATGAAAAAAGGTGGTGATTCTAAATGGTTAGGGTTTTATAAAAACAGTAGCAATTACGTTGATGTAAGTTACCTATATTCTATTTTGAAATTTAAATGTGCCAAAAAGGGAAAATACATTATTGTTGAAAAGTCAAGTGTTGGAAAACTAAATTGTAATATAGAGCCATGTACAATGAGTGAAGGTGGTTCGGATTATGTAAGAGTATATTTCAATAGTCCGTTCGAATTGGAGCCGTTGGAATCATATTTATTTAGCATTTATGCGAAATGTCGTAAGTCAGCATTGGATTATTTTAAATTTAATAAGCGATATGAAGCAGAACATAAAAACAGTCCAGCTATGTTAAATCATCTTTCTGATATGGATGTTGCAGCGTTGCTTGAAAGTGCTGAAAAGAGAAAATTGACGGAGAAAGTTGTTTCGGAAACCATAAAGAATTCTAATGATAAATCTCGAATCTCTAGAGAAGATATCATTATTCAGCCTATTCATAATAGAGTTCCATTAGCTGGTATTCGCAATAAAAATAATTGGGAAAATGGCTATGATGAAGGATATCCATTCTGGGAAAAAGGAGATAATCTCCGTAAAGAGGGAAATGTAGAAGATGCAATCAAACTGTTTGATCAGGCAAGATATAATGGATATGATGCTCCGGTTCTTTATGACTCTTATGCAATGGCATATCATAAACTGAAAGACTATGCAAACGAAATAGATATTTTAGACGAAGGCATTGTGCGTGAAAGAAAAAATGGAATAAATGTTAGTCGTTTAGAAGCTCGACGAGATAAAGCAATACAATTGCTATACAAACAGCAAGAGGCTAAGAAAAAGAAATTAGAAAAAGAACAGATAAAAAATGAAAATATAAAAATTATTTCTGAGACTTCTACGAAAACAACTGGGCGTGCTATTTTGCAATTGACGGATGATATGACTTTAATCAAACGATATGATACTATTGCACAAGCTGTACGTGAAACCGGTGTAAATTCCAAGAGTATACGAGATGCTGCAAAAGGTGTTCAGAAGCATGCAGGTGGTTATGTTTGGAAGTATGCTGATGAAATTGGCGATTGAACTGTTGTTGCAAATACGTTTTAATTCGATATGGTTGTGCTATGGAATCTTGAGATGCCCATAGCCCATAGGAGTTCATGATTGGACTCCTTTTTTTGAAAAAACATTGTATATTGACTTTTTTGAATGATGGAAGTATGATTGTTCATATAAATCATACTTTGGGAGGCGCTTATGGAAGTTAATAACGGAAAATATGCATGGATGGTTAAAATTGGAGAAAAAGGTCAATTTGTTATCCCGAAAGAAGCAAGAAATTTATTTGATCTTCATCCGGGAATGGAAATTTTAGTTTTAGGTGATGAAAAAAGAGGTTTGGCGATCTTGCCAAAGGAAATGCAAAAAGAATATATTGCAAGGATTTTTTCAGAAATGGATTCCTAAGGGATGGTGAACTGATATGAGTAAAATCGTTTTCTTTTGTATCCCAGCGCATGGGCATACAAATCCAACGTTGGGAGTTGTGCGTGAATTAATCAGTAGAGGGCATCAGGTTTTTTATTACTCCTACAATATGATGCGTGACAAAATTGAATCCACAGGTGCTGTTTTTGTATCTTGTGATGAATACGATCAGGAACAGCGATTAGATGCGAAAGACGGAGCCCGAATAGGAAAAGATTTGGCTTTTTCAACACAGATATTGGTGGATACTACATTAGCTCTGGATGATGCAGTGTGCGAACATATGAAAGAATTAAAACCAGATTGTATTGTTGCAGATTCCATGGCTGTATGGGGAAAGGCTGTAGCGTTAAAACTTGGGATTCCCTTTGTGTCTTCAACGACAACCTTTGCTTTTAATCAATATTCAGCAAAAATAATGAAGCAAAGTCCGGGACAGATATTTGGTATGATTTTTTCAATGTCGAAAATCAATAAAAACATCAAACGTTTACAAGATAAAGGTTATCCTGTAAAAAGTGTTCTCGATATTATCCAAAATGATAACAATACAGATACGATTGTATATACATCTCCGGAATTTCAACCATGCTCAGAAACATTTTCTGATAAATATGTTTTTGTAGGACCATCAATAAGAACTATTGAAAATGTGATTGAGAAGAAGTCGGATAAATTGATTTATATATCAATGGGAACAGTCATTAATGATTCAGTAGAGTTCTACAAAAAATGTATAGAAGCATTTGCTGATGCGGAATATCAGGTAATCATATCAGTTGGCAATTTGATAAATATTGAAGATTTAGGTGCTATTCCGGATAATATTATGATTTCAAGGTATGTGGATCAGATAGCCGTATTAAGTCAGGCAGATGTCTTCCTTACTCACTGTGGTATGAATAGTGTCAATGAAAGTTTATATTATAAGGTTCCGCTCGTGATGTTTCCACAAACATCTGAACAAGATGGCGTGGCTACAAGAGTAGAACAACTTGGTGCGGGTGTCAGGTTGAAGTATATAAATGCAAAATCTATTAGGGCGGCAATTGAAAAGGTACTAAATACAAAATCTTATTATGAACAGGCGTCAAAGATTTCTCAGGGATTCCGTAAATGTACTGGTGCAAAAGGTGCTGCAGATAAAATTGAAAAGATGTGCAAATGAATAAGAATCAACACTTAAATGAGAAAAACTCGAATTTAAGTGTTGATTTTTTGCCAAAAATGGATATAATAGATTATGAAAGGAAGGGTTTAAACTATGTTGATACAATTTAATTTTAAAAATTTTAAATCATTTCGTGATGAGGCTACGCTGGATTTATCCGCAGCAAAAATGACAGAGTTTTCAAATCGTGTTATATCCGTGGGTAACGAAAAGATATTACCTGTAGCTGCTGTATATGGTGCAAATGCAAGTGGAAAATCTAATGTCTATGGTGCATTTGAATATATGAGCGAGTATGTAGTGAACTCTTTCAAATATGGCGATGAAGAAGATTTCGATGATATCAGACCACGTCCATTTCTTTTTGACGTTTCTTCTGAAACAGCAGATACAAGTTTTGAAGTTTATTTTACTGTACCAGGTGACAAAACTGAAAAATGTTATAATTACGGATTTTGTATCGGGCAAACTGGCGTTACAGAAGAATGGTTAAATTACAAGGCAAAAACAGCTCGCAAATATTCTACTATTTTCTACAGAGATGAGGAAACGTTGGATCTTGCAGGTATTCCAAAAACAAGCAGAGAAAATATTGAAATTGCATTAGAGAAAGAAGTTCTGATTGTTTCATTAGGAGCAAAATTAAAAGTTGCTAAATGTAAACTTGTAAGGGACTGGTTTTTGAATAATGAATTTGCAGATTTTGGAGATGCTGTTACTAATTTCTTTATGTCTCGTGTTCTTCCTGCGGGATTTATTGATGACGAAAAAATCAGAGCAAACGTTGTAAAATACTTCTCTTCTTTTGACGAAACAATAAAAGGATTTGAAGTTACAAAACTTCCTGCCCAGGAAGATTCTAAAGAGGAAAAATATCTGATAGATGCACTTCATAAAAAAATAGGATCTGAAGACATGGCAAAAATTCCACTTGCTCATGAGTCAGCAGGTACTTTGAAAATGTTTGCGCTCTATCCAGAATTACAGGATGTATTGCAAAATGGTGGTGTATTCTTTATTGACGAGTTAAATGCTCGATTACATCCACTTCTTGTTCGTAACTTTATTCTTACTTTTCTTAATCCAGAAATCAATGTAAATCATGCACAGCTTGTATTTACAACACATGACACGTGGCAGTTATCTAATCAGTTGTTACGTCGTGATGAAATCTGGTTTACAGAAAAGGATGATGTGGGATTATCTACATTGTATTCCTTGGCTGATTTTATCGACGAGGACGGTTCTCGTATCCGTAAAGATGAAAGCTATGAAAAAAATTATCTGTTAGGAAAATATGGAGCTATTCCATCCTTAAAGACAATCGACTTTTTTAAGGAGGGTTAATTTATGGCACGTAAAGACAGAACCGGTAATAGAAAAACAAGAGAACAGCGTGCAGTACGTCGTATCCCAGAAATGGGATACTATCTGGTCGTGACCGATACAGAAGCTACTGAACGCTGTTTTTTCACCGGATTGCATAATAGCCTTCCGGAAGACACAAAGAAGAAGCTTGTTATCAAGGTTGTGGAAACCAAAACTCAGAATATGATTCAAAAGTGTCTTGAAATGACCGCTTACGAAGCACAATATCGTATTCCGTGGATTGTATTCGACCGTGATCAGGTTCCGAACTTTGATCAGATAATCAAAGATGCTGAGAAAGCTGGAATTAACGTGGGTTGGTCCAATCCATGTTTTGAAATTTGGATGTTTGCCTATTTTGGCAATATGCCGGCAATACAGGAATCTTGGATCTGTTGTTCAAGATTCGGTGAATTGTATAAAGTAAAAACTGGTCAAGATTATTCAAAAGCTGATTCCGATATGTACAAAAGACTCTGTGAAAACGGAGATGAAGATAAAGCACTTCAGATTGCTGCTCAGAAATATGAACAGTGTCTGAGAGAAGGTAAAATAGTTCCATCACATATGTGTCCGGCAACAACGGTGCATGAACTGGTGGGTGAAATTAGAAGAAAGGTTAAAGGGTGATTATATGGCTAATTATATGACATTTTTCCCTGTAGGTAATGGGGATATGACATTGATTCAAACAAAGACAAATAAATACATCATGATAGATTGCAACATCAGAAATGCAGAAAATGATGATACAATTTATGATTGCAATGAATACTTGCAAGATAATCTGCCGATTGATGATGGACAAATTTATTTGGATGCATTTTTCTTGACGCACTCAGATAATGATCATTGTCGTGGAATTAGAGATTACTTTAATTTGTGTGCTCCAGAAGATTCTGACGATAATAAAATCAGAATTGATGAATTGTATGTACCTGCAAAACTTATGATGGATGAGACTCATTACAATGACGATGCTGATGCGATTAGAGAAGAAGCACAAAGAAGACTTGACTTGTTAGGTACTGATGAAGCAGATACGCCAGGAAATCGTATTAATATTGTTGGATATAGTAAGGAATTAAAAGACTACGCAGATGCTATTGTTCCAGCAGGAGAAACGATTTCTGATATAAATGGAAATACGGATTATGGCGCAGAAATATTTGTATTAAGACCGGTGAAGAAAGCAAACGATGATGAAGAGTCTGACGTGAACGATTGTACCGCCTCTTTTAAAATTACTTTTGAGATTAATGGTGGTACATATGTTGCAATTATCGGTGGAGATCTCAATTGTGACAACTGGAAAGAAGTTATTGAACTAAATCCAGACATGACTTTTGATTTATTATTGGCACCACACCATTGCTCCTGGCATGCAGTTAGTTCTGAAGATACTCATACAGGAAAAGCAGACACTGTTATTGAAGAATTTCTTGAAAAATCTAAAGAAAATGCATATGTGGTTTCTTCGAGCAAGGTCATTAAACGTGATGGTGACAATCCACCGAGTTACAGAGCTAAAAACGTCTATATTAAGCACCTGAAAAAGCAAGATAGATTTAAATGTACAGCAGAATATCCAAATGCTGATGATCCGAAACCATTAACATTTAAAATTACTGGTCAGGGATTTTCAATAAAATCTATTGCAACAGCAACAAGTCAATACAATTCCTTTACACAAAAATCTTATGGTGGAGAATAGTATGCCGGGTACAATTTTTGAACGTTATGAATTTCATAAATTGGAAACTTGTTGTGAAAAATATATGCCGTTGATATCGGCCATAGATGAAAATTATAGTATGGAGAGATTGGGACTTTATGAGAGTTCGCTTTCTGATGGACTGTTTATTCATTGCAGATTGGAACTTTCACTCCCGACTAACGGCGTATATAAAGAATTGGATGTTCGTTCTGATGAAGAAATATTAATTTTTGTCAAATCGGACTATCCATTCTTTGCACCAGCGGTTTTATTTGTAAGGAATGACTTTCCTACCAGCCGAATTCCGCATCTAAATCTTGGTATTGCAAATAGCAATATTCATCTATTGAATCCTTGTTTATATAGAGGGGATGTTAACGAATGGTTTTTTCAGAATGGTCCTAGGGCGTTTTGTGATCGTGTGAATGATTGGTTTTCTGATTTGATTAATGGAGAACTTATGAATGGTGATGGATTTGAAACTGTTCGATATGAGAATATAGCAGGATTTGCAGAAATGGATTTTGATTATTTATGCAAGATAATCTCAATGTATGGAACTACTCATGGTGCCCAAGTATTACAAATGAAACAAAAAGCAAACAGATATTTTCAGATTTTGAATCAAGAATATTCAAAAGAGTTATGTGATGATATCCTGCCATGTATATTTGTATTTGATAGAGAAAATGTAGTTCATGATTTCATCAGTCAAGCTCTTTGTACTGAGAAAGATTTGAAAATTTTTCCGTGTGAATGTAGAATTCAACATGGAATTCGAAAAATCTCAAGAAGATACCATGAGTCCCACAAAATTGATTCACTAAAAAATATCTTAGTTGTTCTTGCAGTGAAACGTCCAATGCAAGTTCTTGGTGGTTTTTCTGAATATGAATTTATAGCGGTTCTATTGTTGTATGATTTTAAATCTTCTCCAAATTTAGAAAACTGTTCTATTAAGAAAGTTGTGCCAATACAAGCTTTAAACAATACAATGGCAGAAAGATTATCAGGTACAGAAAATATCTCGAAGAAACCCGTTATTATGCTTGGCTGTGGTGCGTTGGGATCTAAAGTATCAATGAATTTGGCTCGCATGGGATATACAGAGCAACATTTTTATGATGAGGATGTTATTTTGCCACACAATTTAGTAAGACATTACGAAAGTGGAAATTATGCGATTGGTCATCCAAAGGCTGAGGTAATGAAAATAGAGATGGATTGTATGTTCAATGATAATAATAGTACGAGCCATACTGAAAATATTTTTAATACCGATATATTACCAGAGGGTATCGTTATTGATTGTACCGCTTCGAGAAGAATTCTGTTTTGGGCTACATTAACTGATAAGATAAAATCATCCATGATCAGAAGCGAAATATATTTAGGTGGGAAAATGGGGCTTACTGTAATTGAAGGCAAGAGCAGAAATCCGGATATATACGATATGCAAGTATCGTTATACAGAAAAGCGTTAGATGAACCCCATATTTCACAATGGCTTAATTATAAGCAGCCTGAAGATATGAGATATCATATTGGATTTGGGTGTAGCTCAGATACTACGATTTTGGATGATGGAACAATAAGTAATCATGCAAGTGTAGTTCCACATTTAATTAATAAATACCAGGATACAGAAAATGGAATTGTATGTGTAAATTATTTTGATAGAGATAATTTAACAAATAATGGTGTTGGTATCTATGAAATGGAACCGATGGTATTTTTACAAGAAGTAGATGGATGGGCTATTCACATTCGTTCTTCTCTATATCGAACAATTCAAGAGTATTCCAATGAAAAACTGGAGAATGCAGGTATTTGGATTGGAAGCATTGAAAAAACGATTAAGCGGATTACGATTGTGGATACATTTATTCCTGAAGATAATGACCGAAAAGATAATACTGTTGAGATGGGAAAATCGGGTGTAAAAGGATATCTAAAATCATTGCGTGCAAAAACAAATGGTCTGTTGAGATATATCGGAGAATGGCATACGCATATTGCAGGTGATGCGTCACCAAGTCAGAGAGATTTGAAAACATTTAGTGAAACACAGCCATCTGAAGATGTGTTTTTAATGACAATCTTATCGCCTTCAAACACTCGAAATTATATTATTAAAAGGGAGAAGAATGAATATAAAAGACTATAGAGAAAAAGAATTAAAAACACTTGTTATAGCAAATATTTTAGTAATTTTATGTTTAAATGGACTGATTACCTTCGATGGTATTTTGGAAGAAAATAATTATATGAAATTACTCGTTACAATTATTAACTCTGGTTTATTTGCCAGCATTATTTATACTCTGGTTACTGTTTGTGACTGTATGATTTCAAGTGAGTTAAAAAGATACATTGTGTTTTGGTGGTGTCCAATGCCTGGAGAGACTGTTTTTAGTGACATAAAAACAGATGCTAAAGATGGACGTTTTACCTCAGCAGAAGCCATTGAATCATACGAAGAGATATATAATAATTTGCCATCTGAAAAAAAGGCTTGTCGTCAATATGAAAACAGCAAGTGGCATGATTTACTACGTCAGCATGAATCAGAAACAAAAGTTTTAATTGCGCATAGAGATTACTTGATGTGTAGAGATATGGCGACTATAACAGTTTTGGTGACATTTGTGTATACACTACTGTCTTTTGTGATGAAGCTAATCACTTTCGACAAAAAAGTAGTAATATATTTGGCGGTAGTATATTTGGTATGTATGATTGCAACAAGAGTAAAATCAAAACGTTTTGTAAAAACAGTTATCGCATGTGATCTGCATCCTCAAAAATAAAGAATTTTTAAAGGCAGGCGAAGTTCATAATTGAGCTTCGCCCTTTCTTTTGTAAAACTACAAAGAATTCTCTTTGAACGCATGAATTTTTGTTTGAGAAATACGTTCTCGATTCTTCTGATCTGCGGTCACTTTGGCTTTAGATAGTTTTGAAAGAACAGATGCCCTTGCTTTTGTTCTAATCTGTTCTGTTCCGGCTTTCTTTACGTCTGGTTGCAGGAGCTTGCCCTGGATTTTTTGGACAGCGCTTTGCATAGCATTTTTGATCTTGGCAATCACTCCATCTAATCGTTTGACTGCATACTCACGCTCTTTCTTAGACACTTTTCGTTCTGGAGAAAGTATCCAATTTTTTGATTCTTCCACCAATCGGATATCTTCCAGATGGGTTTCTTTTTTTACGGTAGCAGTAACAACTTCAACAGCTTTGTCGTAAGCAATATCGGAAACTTCATCAATCAAAGTTTCTACGTCCTCAATTTTCATAGTCAATTCTTCGAATTTTTCTTCCTGCAGTTTCAGTTGTTCTTTCTGCTTTGCAAGAATATAATCTTGCTTTTCCAGATATTTTCGCCCGCCGTATTCTGGTTCTTCTTCTAATTGTAGTCCATAATTTTTTGCAATATCAAAGAGCAATACACGACAAGCAGAATCAAATACCATTTTACGATTATTGTTTCTTCCTGCAGGTTTTTCAGGATTGGGTAAATCAAATCCAAGCTTTTCTAAAGCTTTTTCCTGTTGTGGAAATAATTCTCCATATTGATTTTTGCAATCGAATACATGGCGTTCATGGATGTGAGGTGTACTCTCATCCAAATGAAGTGCCCAGTCTAATATATGAACATGTGTACCGAATCGCTCAGTAATTTCAACCATAAAATCTGAAACTACCTGTAATAAAATATCTGGTGATACGTGATTGTCTAAAGTACCGATTTGATAGATGGTTTCTTCCGGGCAGGTTTTTTTGTGCTTTAAGATATCTGATGTGGTGCGATTACGTTCTGGGTGACGATTTTTGATATTCCTAATATTTTGACCTTCGATAAAATCTCTATAATGAATAGAGTAATAAAGTTCTTCCACTTCTTCGAATGTATTTGCCAGTTCACATTCTTTTTCTTTGTCATAAAAAGTACGATATCCGTTGAAGCAGTCCCAGTAAATATTTCCTTTTGCTCGTTCTTTATCGATGTGTTCACTATTGTTAATATTAAAACTGCGGTCGTTGTGCTTGGGATTGTAAGCACCGTTTTTTCCGGCACGACCATTGTGCCTTGTTAATTTCATTTTGATGTTCCTCCATTCTTTGAAAAATTTCCCTGAAAGGGATTTAGACAGCGAAGCTGATTCCTTGTTGCTTTTTGCGTCAAATAATACCCAGTACTAAGTGGCGAAACGCCACTGAACTGGGCAAGGCGGCGCCCTTGACCTGCACAGGGGTATTGCATTCCCTGTACCCATGCACAAAGGCATTGCATTCCTCTGTACACCTGCACGAAAGAACAGATTTCATCATAAAAATGACTCCATTCAGTTCTATCGGTTTATGCCAAATTATTCGCAGGATAATTTGGCATAAGAAAAGCCGATGCATTGGCTCTTCGCTCAAAATACATCGGCTGCTTCGTCTGACCTAAGTGGTCATATTCAGTTATAAATTTATGCTGATTATTTTTGTATCATTTTATGCCATCGATCATTGCCTTCAAGAAATCCGTAGGTTTCTTTATCCTGGAAGCAATTCAATAACTCTTGTTTTAATTGTTCCGAAAATGTATTGTTTGATTTTTTGAACACCATGTGTTCATATAGTGGGGAGTTCAAAAAACTGGTGATATCATTAAGGGAGGCAAGCATTGTTTCCATTGTGTCTAATACAGTATCGACATCTTGTTCGGTAGTTGCCAGATCCAGTTTACTGGATACTTCATGATATTTGCCCATTTCAAATAATTTTGCCAGTTCTTGTTGCTTGTCTGTAAATAAATGGGCTTTCTCATAATTTTGTTCTTCTAAACTGAGAGCATATAAACTGTTCAAAGTCATACTGAGAATTTGGTATTCAGAAAATAATATCTCTTCGTAGAGTTTATATGCTTCATCTCTTCGATTTGTTTTGCTATAAATAATTCCCTGTTTTAATTTACGCAGTGGATTTTGCATAGAATAATACTGTAAGTATTGTTCAGCAGTCTCGTATTGTCCATTTCTTGAATAATACCCAAAGAGAGAATCTGCGGCACTGGTGCGAAGAGTTTCTTCGTCACTTTCTAATGCTCGCTTGTAACATTTTAAGATATAGTCGTCATAGTCCATGGCATTTGGAATGTCTTTTATCAAACGCTGTGCATCAAGAATCGTTGCCAGTTGCCAAATCAACATCAAACAATTTGGATAAGATTCGATGATGGATTTCGCCCAACGGAAAACTTTATCATAAGTTTCAGTTTTCAGTTTTTGGTCTGCTTCCATGACAAGCGAAGCAATTTCTTCTTTTGTCAGTTCTTCCTGGAAAGAAAGTAGTGTATCAAGAGATATCCCAAGTAGTCGTGCGATTGGTGCAAGTAGCGTAATGTCTGGATACGAATTTTCATTCTCCCATTTATTCACAGCAGGCGTTGTTACACCTAAACGATTCGCCATTTCCTCTTGCGTCATACCTGTTTCTTTTCTATATTTTCGAATTGTTTTTCCTATCTGCATTGTTCAAGCCTCCTTAAAGTTTTAACACCGGCCGTTGTTTATAGTTCAATCATAACAAAGTCAAAAGAAAACAACAATTGAGCAGATGTTAATTAACAAGAAATAAATTTAACCAATATTCAATGCAGCAAGCGCAGTATGACAAAATAGCAAAAATGATACCATGCTACATCAATCGATTTTCCATGAGTCTCCATATCCAAGAATATCCATCTGCATTTTGTCATTTCTATCATTTCTGTCATTTTACGATAAAGATAAATCCATCTGTTCAAATGGATTCTCTATCGTATCGTCCATCGTTTCAAAATCTGATTCTTTCACAGAAGTATCTTTAAAATAATAAGCTCCATCAGAATAACGTTTAATCATATACCCTTTGTCAGCCATATATTCCCAGAATCGTGACTTGCCATGCGGTGTTCGTCCGTTATCCTCACAGTATTCTTCATACATCTTGTACACTTCACTACGTTTTATTTTCTCACCGACTTTATGACAGAGCATATCATCGGTAAATGCTTTTACGCTGTCAGCGGAACGATAAAGATGTGCAATACATTCTTTACTGTGATTACTTTCAATAAAATGATTATCGGTGTATAACTGTTTCAATGCCAGCATTGCCATGTGGATGGCATAGGCAGATTCATTGCACATTTTTTCTTTTAGCTTAGAATCTTTTTCTTCTTCTGGAATCGTACGGTTAATATCTAGAACCAATAAACGGCGGTAGTAAGCGTTTGTTTTATCATCCAGATTCAAGGGCATTTCATTGGCTGAAAACAACAATTTTGCATAACTGTTAAATTGTGTTGGGTCTTGTCCTTTCTTTTCATAAAGTAGCGTATCTTCCCCAACTGCTTTCTTGATGATATCAACACTTTCCATAGCGGTGCTTGGAATATCCGCACAAGCATTTAATAACTTTCCAAACAATCCCGTAGGATAAAATCGCTGGTTCAAATTCTGTAGCGACATACTGGCATAATTACCAGAACCAACGATGTGTTGTATAAAAGAAATTGCAATGGATTTACCAGTTCCGCCTTTCCCTTTTATCATTAGGAATTTTTGAAAACGAGTATCGGTAGTCATACAATATCCAAGATACTGCCAGAAAGTCTGCTGATCGGTTTCATCTGAAATAGAAAAATCCAGATACTTGCGGATATGTGTTCCACCAGTAAGAACAGTTTCCGCTTGATCTGGATAAAAAGAAAAAGGTATTTGATTAATCATCAGATATTTCGTGTCATGTTCAATTAATTTCCACTCCATCACATCAAAATATCCATTCTGGAAATTGACCCAATGCGATGGCTGATTGTTAAGGTCTGTAAATCGTTTCTGTACCTGTGGCTGAGATACCAAAAGATTATAAATGCCCTGAATAGTAGTTGCTTTAATGCAATCACGATAGAGCAGCTTCTGAATATGGGATTTTAAGCGAATTCCATTAGCGTCTTCGTGATAGCAGCCACTTCCATAGATATAAGGTGTATTTTCTAGCATAAAAAAAGGAACCGTCTGTATCAGATAATCTACAATCTCCATATCAAATACACCGATTCGCTTTCCTTGTTCGTTAAATCTATGAAATTTGTTTAAATCCGGTTGGTCTGTTCCTTGTCCTTCAAACCGCTTGATAAAATCCGATATAACTGCTTTTATCTGGAGCAAATGCTCTGGTTTGGCAAGGTATTCTTTGTCTTTAAATAGAATCCATCCCTTACGATAAGTGAGATAATTATTCTGGAAATATTGCTCCAGAGACTCATTCGTTTTCTTACTGGAACAGGCGGGAACGTAAATGTAGTCCATCTGATATGTTCCGGTATAGGCGATTTCATCCATATATTCGATGAAGCTGTCTATATCATGATAGCCTTGCTGTCCGTATAAAAGTGTAACAGCTGGATATCCCGCACTAAGAATTGCAAATGCGATATCCTGATTATCTACGAGAAACAGATATTTCTGTTCATTGGTTTCTGGTTTGGTTTTCATATAGTGTTCTAAAAAGTTTTTATTCAATGTAAATCCCTCCTAACGTGAAGAAAGGCGTTCCAATTAAGGAATGCCTTTCGATAAATACTTTATAAAATGGCTGAATGCAAGGCTTTCGCCTTTGTCAGACCATCAATCCAGTTGCATATAATAACTATAGATTCAAGATTTACATTGATTTGTGAACAACACCCTTTCTTCCGCCAAGCACCTTTGCGCCCTTCAGATCGTTCCAATCAAAGTCCGGCATTTCTTTCCTTGCCACCAGGAAGTTTCCGGCGCGCTGTGTAAGCTGTGCGAAGTTTACCACATAATCGTTTGCCCCCTGGTTGTAGGCATAGATTGTTGTCTCGCTTCCCATAAAGCCGATCTCGGCATCGCCGGAAAGGACGGCGGTCATCACCTTGTCGGCGCCGAAGCCGCACACCAGCTCCAGATCGATGCCTTCTTCAGCAAAATAGCCAAGCTCGATGGCAGCGTACTGCGGCGCGTAGAAGATGGAATGCGCCACCTCGTTCAGGGTGACTTTCTGCAGGGATGCTTCCGTTTCCGCAGCGCACGCCGGAAACGGAAGGGCTGCGGTCAGAAGAGAGGCGCAAAGAAGCGCAGTCAGTTTTCTTTTCATAAATAAACTCCGTGAATTTACTCGTCAGAGTTAATATATGCAGGGAGCAAAATGATGTGAGGGAACATTTATTTCCGCGAGTACCGAACCAAGCGAATGTGCCGCCCACAAAAATCTCTGATCCATAGCATACTTGCCTGGAACGGCGGCTGAAAGTAAACACATAATAAAAAGGACTGCCGCCTAAGCAGCAGTCCTCCAAAACCATCTTAAAAATCCCCTTACTCAATCGGTTCAAAATCAGCCACACCGTGCTTGCAGAGCGGGCAGATGAAATCATCAGGGAGCGTGTCGCCCTCGTAGATGTATCCGCAAACCTTGCAGACAAAGCCCTTCTTGCCCTCAGTCTGTGGCTTCGGCTTTACATTTTTCTGATAGTAGGTGTACGACATGGTTTCCTTATCGGACATCACGCGCGCCTCGGTTACGCGGCAGATGAACATGCCGTGTGTGTCGAGATCTACATAGGATTCCACCTCAAGCGACATAAACGCGTTGATGTAACGCGGCAGGAAAGCGAGACCGTTATCGGAGTAGAGCGGTGCAAAGCCCTCAAACTTGTCTGTGGTTCTTCCGGTCTGGAAGCCGAAGCGCTGGAAGATCTCGAACGGCGCTTCCACGGACAGGCAGTTTACGTTCATCTTACCGGTCTGTTTGATCACATGGTGCGAATAATTCTGTTTATTAATATTTACCGCTACACGGTTCGGCGTATCTGTGAGCTGTGTTACGGTATTTACGATCAGACCATTGTCCTTCTTGCCGTCGTTGCTGGTGACAACGTAAAGACCATAGCCGATCTTGAAGAGTGCAGTCATATCGTTCTTGTTTGCCTTTTCCGGCGACTGCGCGATGTAGTCCTTGCAAAGCTCTGCAGCCAGTGCGTCGAGGGCTTCTTTTGTCTCTGCCTTTACGGAAGACTTGATTGTAACCTCAGTGTTTGCGTAGGTGAGCTTTTTGCATTTTTCGAGCATACCCTTCATCACCTTAGTTGCGAGCGGCGCCCAGGTACCGTTCTGGATAAAAGCAACCGTGCGGTTCTGGAAGTTGCGCTCTGTCAGATGGTCGATAAACTCACGCATAAACGGGAAAATCTCCGCGTTGTAGGTGGTGGTGGCGAGCACCAGCTTCCCGTAACGGAACGCGTCGGCCACTGCCTGCGCCATATCTGTGCGCGCAAGATCGTGTACGATCACCTTCGGGCAGCCCTCGTCCGCCATTTTTGCAGCGAGAAGTTCAACCGCTTTCTTTGTATTTCCGTAAACGGAGGTGTAGGCGATTACGATGCCCTCGCTCTCTACCTTGTAGGAGGACCAGGTATCGTAAAGACCGATATAATGTCCAAGGTTTTCCGTCAGCACCGGTCCGTGCAGCGGGCAGATAATCTGGATGTCCAGAGTGCCGGCAACCTTTAAAAGGTTCTGCACCTGTGCGCCGTATTTGCCGACGATGCCGATGTAGTAGCGGCGCGCCTCGTCGTCCCACGGCTCGTCCACGTCGTTTGCGCCGAATTTTCCGAAGCCGTCAGCGGAGAAAAGAACCTTTTCCGTGCTGTCGTAGGTCACCATAACCTCCGGCCAGTGAACCATCGGGGCGAATACAAAGGTGAGCAGGTGCTTACCGAGCGAGAGCGTGCCGCCGTTTTCTACGGTGTGTCTCTTTACAGATTCGTCCAGGTCAAAGAACTGATCCATCATCGCAAAGGTTTTTACGTTCGCAACTACGGTCGTGTCCGGGTATGCTTTCAGAAAATTGGCAATATTTGCGGAATGATCCGGCTCCATATGCTGGATAACGAGATAGTCCGGCTTTCTGCCATCCAGAACAGCGGCAATGTTGTCCAGCCATTCGTGGGTAAAATGGATATCGACGGTATCCATAACGGCAACCTTTTCATCGAGAATAACGTATGAATTGTATGCCATGCCATTTGGTACGACGTACTGGCCTTCAAAAAGATCAACCTTGTGATCATTTACGCCAACGTAACGGATGTCGTTCGTGATTTTCATAAGAGGTCCTCCATTTGTTCGTATTTAAAATCCGTTTTCATTATAATATAGCATTTTTAAAAAAGCAACGGAAATGTGACAGCTTCTGCAGGCAGTTGTAACAAGGCAGTGTTGCAGGCTTAACAGCCGGCCTCCGCCAGGTATGCCTTCAAAGCTTTTGCAAGCTGATCCGGACAGGAGGTGGGACGCATCCCGCAGGGAACGCCATCTAAGCGGCGGATAACGTCGTGGATCTCCATACCCTCCACGAGCTTGCCGATACCGGTGGTGTTTCCGTTGCAGCCGCCGATAAAATGAACATTTTTCAGATGATTATCCTCCACCTCAAATTCTACTGCGGAGGAGCAGACGCCGCTGTTTTTGTGTACGTAGGTGTTGTTATTTTTTGTAAGTTTTCCCATTGTAAGTATTCCATCCTTTCTGGTAAGATATTCTTGATTTTCAATATATGGTATCATATTTTTGCAAAAAAAGCCACTGTAACATGCATATTTTGAAGGTTGCTAACAGGGGCGGATTCGTGTTATAATATCCACGTTGACAAGGTGAAGCGTGAAACTGACGAGAAAGAAGTGAAGAAATGCGGGACGTTTTAGACGTACATACACATACGCTGGCGAGCGGACATGCCTACAACACGATCTGGGAGATGGCGAGTAGCGCGCGGAAGAAAGGGCTTGCGCTCCTTGGCATTACGGATCATGCGCCGCAGATGCCGGGAAGCTGTCATGATTTTTATTTTTCCAATCTGAAGGTGGTGCCGCGCACGCTGGAGGGTATCACGGTGCTGCAGGGAGTGGAGCTGAACATCATGGATTATGAGGGAAAGGTGGATTTGCCGGAGAATATCCTGCGCGAGATGGATGTGGTGATCGCGAGCCTGCATACGCCCTGCATCCAGCCGGGCACAAGGAAAGAAAACACAGACGCATACATCGGCGCGATGAAAAATCCTTACATCAACATCATTGGACATCCCGACGACGGGCGCTATGAGATAGATTATGAGCGGCTGGTGGCAGCGGCGAAGGAGACGGGTGTTCTGCTGGAGATCAACAATAATTCTCTGAACCCGGACGGTTTCCGACAGAATGCAGAGCCGAATGACCGGGAGATTTTGAGACTGTGCAAGGAACAGCAGGTTCCGGTGATCTTGGGGAGCGACGCACATGTGGCGACGGACATCGGACGCCATGAGCGGTGCGTAAGACTGTTGGAGGAGCTGGATTTTCCGGAGGAGCTGGTGGCGAACCGCAGCGTGGAAGCGCTGATGCAACATATTAATTATGGAAAACGCGATGGAATATCAGTGGAGGGAAAAAGATGAGCAAAACAATCAGAACGGAAGCAGTAGATCATCTGTTTGAGGCGGTGCTTCAGTTAAAGAACAAAGAAGAATGCTATCTGTTTTTTGAGGACGTCTGCACGGTCAATGAGCTGCTGTCGCTGTCACAGCGCTTTGAGGTGGCGCGGATGCTGACGCAGAACAAAACCTACCTGGAGATCGCGGAGCAGACAGGGGCTTCCACGGCCACGATCAGCCGTGTAAACCGCTCTCTGAACTACGGAAGCGACGGATATCGGATGGTGTTCAGTCGCCTGGAAGAGAATCAATAAGTTTTTCGATGATCTGCTTTTTTACGTAGACATCAAAGCTCAGCAGGCAGAGGAAGGAGAAGAGGCGCAAAGCATCGGCTCCTTCCTCCGGTGCGTCCGCAAATGTGGACATTGCTGTCTGATAGTCTGCGAGCAGATCCTCTTTCATATGCGCCATCTGTCCCTTTTCCATGCTGAATACCTCGCGGTAAAGGGATTCGATGTTTAAGCCGTCCTGGTTTTTAAAATATTTTTTTGCCAGCGGGTTGAGCAGCGACTGGATGTCGGTGATCGAGAGAAAACCTTTAAAATAATAAATAAAGATTAAAATCAACACATGCTCCTTGGAGTATTTCTTTTTGTCCGGCGCCGGCAGCAGACGGTTTTTGGCGTAATTATTGATCATGGTCTTGGTGAGTATCTTGTCTTCCGGGTAGCGCTTTGCGGCGGAGAGCTGGGCGTCCATAAAGGTTGTCACCTGATCCATGTATAAGTCAATATTCGGAATATCATCCGGTTTAATGTAGTCCATATGGGAAAGGCTGTCCAGAATGCTCTGGAGCATATTGTCTGGGTTAATCGTCATAATCACGTATCCCTCCTTCTGGACTACATTATACAGTTTTTAAAACTACATGACAAGTATAAAATAAATTTTCGGAGGAAAAATGAGTACATATGATCATTTAAACGATATGCAGCGGGAGGCGGTCCTTCACACGGAAGGTCCGCTTTTGATACTGGCGGGCGCAGGAAGCGGCAAAACGCGGGTTCTTACGCATCGCATTGCATACTTAATAGAAGAAAAAGGGGTGAAACCGTGGAATATCCTGGCGATCACCTTCACAAATAAGGCGGCGGGCGAAATGCGCGAGCGCGTGGATAAGTTGGCGGGACCGGAGGCGGGCAGCGTCTGGGTGTCCACCTTCCATTCGCTGTGCGTGCGCATTCTGAGGCGTTTTATCGACCGGCTCGGCTACGAGAATAATTTTACGATCTACGACACGGACGATCAGAAATCGTTGATGAAGGATATCTGCAAGAAGCTGAATATTGATACAAAGATGTTAAAGGAACGCTCCATTCTTGCGGCGATTTCTTCAGCAAAAAATGAGCTGATCTCGGAGACGGCGTTTGAAAAGCAGAATTTCGGGGACTTCAAGGGGCAACGGATCGCTGCGGCATATGTGGAGTATCAGGCGCAGCTAAAGCGCAACAACGCGCTCGATTTTGACGACCTTCTGGTGAAAACAGTGGAGCTTTTCCGGAACCATGAGGATGTGCTGGCGTATTATCAGGATCGTTTCCGTTATATCATGGTGGACGAGTACCAGGACACAAATACAGCGCAGTTTCAGCTCATCAGTCTGTTGGCGGCAAAATACCGGAATCTTTGCGTGGTCGGCGACGACGATCAGTCGATTTACAAGTTCCGTGGGGCAAATATCCGCAATATTCTCGACTTTGAGACGGTGTTCGACGATGCGAAGGTGATCAAGCTGGAGCAGAATTACCGCTCCACGCAGCATATTCTCGACGCGGCGAATAATGTTATCAAAAATAACGTGGGCAGAAAAGAAAAGTCCCTCTGGACGGAGAATGAGGAGGGCAGCCTCATTAAGGTAAAGCAGTTTCCAAACGCCTTCGACGAAGCGGAATTTGTTGCTGAAAATATCGCCGGGCAGGTGCGCCGCGGCGAGGCGCAGTACGGGGATTTTGCCGTTCTTTACCGCACGAACGCGCAGTCGCGTCTGTTTGAGGAAAAATTTCTGATGGCGAATATTCCCTATAAGATCGTTGGCGGGGTAAATTTCTACGCCAGGAAGGAAATCAAGGACCTGCTCTGTTACCTGAAAACCGTGGACAATGCCCGCGATGATCTTGCGGTGCGCCGCATCATCAACGTTCCGCGCAGGGGAATCGGTGCGGCGACGCTGACAAAGGTGCAGACCTATGCGATGGATCAGGACATCAGCTTTTATGAGGCGCTGGAACAGGCGCAGGAGATCCCGGGAATGGCGCGCAGCAGTGGGAAGCTGCAAGACTTTGTCACCTTTATACGGACACTGCGCAGCCAGGCGGAGTTCCTGAGTGTGAATGATCTGCTTTCTCAGATTATCGAGTCGACTGGCTACGTGAAGGAGCTGGAGGCGGAGGATACGGACGAGGCGCGCGCTCGCATTGAGAATATTGACGAGCTGATCTCGAAAGTTGTTACCTACGAGGAGAGCACCGGCGATCCGACTTTGAGCGGCTTTCTGGAGGAAGTAGCGCTGGTGGCGGATATCGACAGCCTTGATGAAAATGAGAGCCGGGTGGTGCTGATGACGCTGCACAGCGCGAAGGGGCTGGAATTTCCGAACGTTTACCTGACCGGACTGGAGGAAGGGCTTTTCCCAAGTCATGTGGGGTTTGATGAGGACCCGGAGGCGCTGGAGGAGGAACGGCGTCTCTGCTATGTCGGCATCACGCGCGCGATGAAGCATCTGACGCTTACCTGTGCGCGGATGCGCATGACGCGCGGCGAGACGCATATGAGCGCGATCTCGCGTTTCCTGCGGGAGATTCCGCAGGAGCTGCTGGAGACGAACCGAAAACCGGCGGGAGCAAAGGAGCCGTCAGATGGTCAGGCGCCAGAGCGGGGAAGGGACTTTAAAAAGCCGGAGCCTCCCGCAGATTCACCCTATATGCAGGCAAAGCGGGCGTTCCACAGCAAGGCGTTCGATGCGAACCAGTTTAAGGTGACGAAGGCGGATCATCTTGATTACGGCGTCGGCGACACGGTCAGACATATCAAATTCGGCACCGGTGTGGTAGAAAATATCACGGACGGCGGCAAGGACTACGAGGTGACTGTGAACTTTGAGCGCTGCGGCGTGAAAAAAATGTTTGCGGCATTTGCAAAGTTGCAGAAATTGTAAATTTAGTAAAAGTTGCAGAAATTGTAAATTTAGTATGGTAAAGACAGACGTTTTGTGTTATACTATGGAAAAATACGAAATGAACTCTAAGAAAGGATGTGCAGGACATGAACAAGTGGGAAGATTTATTGGCAGTAATCCAGAAAAAAGAAGATGAGAAAGCAAAAAATACAGTGCTGTGGATTTTGGCGATCATCGGTGCGGTAGCAGCAGTTGCAGGTATCGCGGTTGCAGTTTACAAATATCTTACGCCGGATTATCTGGAAGACTTTGACGATGACTTCGACGACGATTTCGACGATTACTTCGAAGACGAGCTGGAAGAGGAAGAAGAAAAAGAAGAAGCTCCGGAAGAAGAAAAAGAGGAAGATGAGGAAGAAGAAATCTTCGTGGACGAAGAGGAAAAACCGGCTGCAGAAGAATAAATGCCGGCAAGAAAAAGAAATGAGAGAGCCGCCGCATATATTGCGGCGGTTATTTTTTGGAGGAAAGCGTATGAAAAAGGGACAGATCCTGGAAGGAAAAATCAGTGAAATCTTATTCCCGAATAAGGGCGTGACGGTGATTGAAGGGGAGGAAAAGCCGGTCATCGTAAAAAACGGCGTCGCCGGGCAGCGGGTGCGGCTCGCGGGCAACAAAATCCGCAAGGGAAAGGCGGAAGGGCGCATTTTGGAAATTCTGGAAAAAGCGCCGCAGGAGATAGAACCGCAGTGTCCGCATTTTGCAGACTGCGGCGGCTGCACGTACCAGAACCTTCCCTATGAGGAGCAGATTGCCATGAAAGCGCAGCAGGTGAAAAAGCTGCTCGACGACGTGTGCCCGGAATACGAGTTTGAGGGAATCCTTGGTAGTCCGGAGCAGTTTGGCTATCGCAACAAAATGGAATTCTCCTTCGGGGATGAATATTTTGACGGACCGTTGGCACTCGGTATGCATAAACGCGGGAGCTTCTATGATATCGTGACGGTCTCGGACTGCCGCATTGTGGACGAAAATTTCCGCAGGATTCTGGCATGCGTGCTGGCGTATTTTCGGGAAAATCCGGCACCGTTTTATCATAAGCTGAAACATACCGGCTATCTGCGCCACCTGCTGGTGCGCAAGGCGAAGAAGACTGGGGAGATTCTGATCGATCTCGTGACAACCTCGCAGACGGAAAGCCTTGGTGCGCGGATGGAGCAGAAAGCGGCGGAAGATTGTGATGCGCTGACTGGTGAGGTGGCAGAGGAAAGCCTGCTGCGCGGATTGACGGAGCAGCTGTGTGCGCTTGACCTTGACGGGACGATCGCGGGCATCCTGCACACGGTAAACGACAGCCTTGCCGATATCATCAAAAGCGACCGGACGGATGTCCTATATGGAAAAGATTTTTTCTACGAGGAGCTTCTGGGACTGCGCTTTAAGATATCGCCGTTTTCCTTTTTCCAGACGAACTCCCTGGGCGCGGAGGTGCTCTATGAAAAAGTACGCTCCTACGTGGGTGAGACAAAGGATAAAACGATTTTTGACCTTTACTCCGGCACCGGAACCATCGCGCAGATTCTTGCTCCGGTGGCAAAAAAAGTGGTCGGCATAGAAATCGTGGAGGAAGCGGTGGAGGCGGCAAAAGAAAACGCAGCCGCAAACGGTCTCAATAACTGCGAATTCCTGGCAGGCGATGTACTGAAAACTATCGACTCCGTGGAGGAAAAGCCGGACATCATCGTACTTGATCCGCCGCGCGACGGCATCCATCCGAAGGCGCTGGAAAAGATAATAGCCTTTGACGTGGATAAGATTGTTTATATTTCGTGTAAGCCGACCAGCCTTGCAAGAGACCTTGTGATATTGCAGGAGAAGGGGTATCGGCTGGAAAAAGGGTGTTGTGTTGATTTGTTTCCGGGGACTGTACATATAGAGACGGTATGTCTTTTGTCCAAACTAAAAATCGACTCAGCATATTGAAGTTGAGCTGGATATGGACGAGCTGGATCTGATGGCTGCGGAGAAAAAGGCAACCTATGAGGAAATTAAGACATATGTTTTGGGGCAAACTGGCCTGAAAGTTAGTAGCCTGTGTATCACACAGGTGAAGCAGTAGTGCGGTATCATTGAGTGAGAGAATTGCAATAAGCCGAAGTCCGAAGATGTTAAGCAGCTAAGCAGCCGCAATGCCCGCCGGAGAAGGAAAAGGCAATTATGGAAGCATTGAGGCATTTCGGGATGATTTAATGTGGGCGAGTATTGAGCGTTTTATACTATTGCCGTGGACAGTGAGGTATCCGACAATATGTATTAGCGGTCAGAGTTTGACTATTTGAATTAAAGTACACCGTTAGAGTAGGCAGACCTCATTTTGAACGGCAATGCCGAAACCTGCTTGAAAACTGTGACTGAATACAAGTCTTGGATAGCCGATAATTTTATGGTGGAAGAAAGCAAAATTGTTTATAATACTGACATGAGGAGGTATGGACAATGAAATTATCCTATAATAAGGTGTTCGATAGATATACAATGTCTTTTTCAGATAAACCTGCCGAACGTTTGTATTCACTATCAATGTCATTTAGTTAAACAAGACATGTTAGAGAATCCCTGCCATAAAACAGCCC
>OGWU01000494.1_pt1 | contig 26224 bp, 29 predicted proteins | sample 1576071 | NCBI WGS metagenome assembly OGWU01 (sample SAMEA3541582, study PRJEB24748) | human gut metagenome | biome: human gut; feature: human-associated habitat; material: faeces | place: China | collected 2012
AGATAAATTAGTAAAAATGATTCATAGAGTACGCAGATAAATAGCAGATAAATACATAGATAAATCGTGAAGTAATAAGATAAATGCGAAATGAGTGATATAACTCACTTCGCATTTTTAATTTTTATAAGAAATTGATAAATGCGTTAGAGTGAATAATCACTCTGGCGCATTTATTTTTTTGCCTAAAAACAGAGGAGGTGGAGAGCAATGGCAACCAATAAGCGACCGAGAAAAGCGTACAAGCGCATCGGATTCGAGGACAGAAAGAAAATCGAAGCACTGAACGCACAGGGCAAAACAGTAGATGAGATGGCGATGGCAATCGGTGTCCACTCGGCTACCATGTACCGTGAACTCGCCAGAGGTGGAGAACCGTACAAGGCAGAGGTCGCACAGCATTCCATCTAACAGAGAGGAGCAAGTGGAATGGAAGAACTGGATATCAAGACTGCCATACAGATAGCAAAGATACTGGCAGCGGCCCCGGATGAAAGAATCCCCATGATACTGGATGTGTTCAGCAAGGCACAGGTTGACATCAACGGACTTGATGAACTGGCAGAATGGAGAGCACTGGACAAGCAGGCCGCACTGATTGACACAGATGCCTTTGTAACAGAACTGACCAAGGGCAAGGAACTGGAGGACGGAGAATACCGCATCAGAGTTCCAGAGTTTAATCACTTCTGTAGCACAAAGGGAGTGAGTGCCAGATACGCAAGGAAGCACCTGTACGAAAGCGGAATGCTCCGAAGCATCATCTCCCGCCGCGCAAATGCTGGTGCTGGAGGGAATGACGCATCTGCTCACGTTCGGGGACATGCGGGCTTTCCTTAAATTTGACGCCGCTCTCCGTCTGGACCCGGACTGCCTCATGGCCCACTGGGGCAGGTGCATGAGCCTGATGGGCGCGGGGCCCGCCTTCCAGAACCAGCGCGTCCATTCCATGAAGCACATGAAAGAGCTGGCGCTGCGCCCGGACTGCCCGGAACGGGAACGCGCTTATGCGGATGCCCTGGCCGTGCTGCTGATGGATGGCCCCGTGAAGGCGCGGGAAGCGTGGAAAACCATCTGTTCCACCTGGAAGCGCGACCCATACGCCCCCCTCTTTTACGCCATGCTCCTCCGGGACGGCTTTGACGGGCAGGGCAACCCCGGAGAAGGGCAGAAGGAGGCCGTCCGCGTGGTGGAAGACGTCCTGAAGGAACGCCCCGGCTCCCAGGCCGCCCTGTTCATGCGCGCCCTGCTGGAAGAGGTGGCGCCATCCATTTATCCGGCAACGGTGGAAACCGCCCGCAGGGCCGTGTCCGCCAACCCCTTTTCCGCATCCGCCCATCATTTACTGGGCCATTGCCTGTTCCGCACGGGAGATTATGAAGGGGCATCCGCCGCGTTCAAGGAGTCTGAAAATCTGTGCCTGGCCTGGGAGAAGGCGGAAAACGTGTCTCCCGCGCTTGATGACGCCTACTTCCGTTCCATCCTTTACCGTGCCGTTTCCGAATTCTGCGCCGGCCGTTACAAAAGGGCGGAAGCCATCGCCTCCAGAGCCGCTTCCGTTCCCCTGGACAAAAAGCATCCGTTGGCTCCCGGAACCCTCCTTCAGCTGTGGGAGGCCAGGACGCTGCCTGCGCGCCTGATGCTGGCCCGGCCCGGCCTTCCCCGGCAGGCCCTTGTGCTCAAGGCTTTTCCGGGTCCTCTCCCCAAAGGGTTTCCGGATTTGAGCAACGGCATGACCGCAGTGGCCTCCCAATACATGGGCGCATGCTACGCCGCAAGGCAGGGCAGAACGGACGCCGTGGCGTCCGCCTTTGACAAGATGTCCGGCATTCTGCGGCTGCTGATGGACGGCGCGGACGCCGCCCGGAGGCAGATGAGCGTCTCCTACTGGGCGCGCTGTCTCCAGACGGGCAGCCTGTATTCTTCTGAAATCCGCTCCCTCATGTTCCCGGATTCCGCCAATGTCTGGATGTCCGAGGCCATACGGAGCCAGCGTTTTTCCTCCCTGCTCCTGCCTCCCGTAGTGCCATACCCTGCGGAATGGGTGCTGGCCCGCGCCTACCTGAAGGCCGGAAAATTCCGGGAATGCGCGGATATGTGCGAACAGGCGCTGAAACGCTTCCCGAACCATGCCGGAGTGCTGGAGACCCTGGACAAGGCCCGTTCTTCCGGAAAATAATTAGGAATAAACGTGGGGGAGCGGTTTTGATGCCCGGTTTCCTCATGGATGGATTGGAGATGGCATTCCCCCTCATCACGATGGAACATGACGTCCAATCCCGGGACAGGAAGCTTGTTCATCTTGAAAAATAAGCCTGCGGTGATAAAAAAGGGGCGTGAAGCCGTGCCCGGAAGGTTGCGGGTTCCTTCTCCGCCGCTATGAAGATGTTCGGTCCGCATGCCCCGGAGGCCGGATCCGCCGCAGCATTCATCAAGATGCTCAGCAGGTTGCGGCTGTTCCGCCGGATGTTCCTTAAACATGGTAAGTTTTATTTTTTCATGGCTGTTGCGGCAAATACCGGAACGCGTCCGTTTTCATTTTCAATAACATCATACATCAAGCAATATGAACCATCCCTATCTGGACCCCTCCTTTCTGGTTTCCTGGTCCCGGCTTACGCCGGAGGCCATCAGGCCGGACATCACGGAAGCCATCTCCCGCGCCAAAGAGAATATCCGGACCATTTGCGACCAGCCGCTGGAGTCCCTGACTTATGAAAGCACCTTCGGCGCTCTGGAAAAGGCCTCCGAGGATCTGCACCTGGGCTGGGGCCGTATCATGCACCTGGACTCCGTCAATGACGAACCCGCCCAGAGGGAGGCCATAGGGGAAATGTTGCCGGAAGTGGTGGCTTTCTCCTCCTCCGTGCCGTTGAACCCGCGCCTGTGGACGGTGCTGAAAGCCGCGGCCTCCTGTGACTGGGTGAAAAGCCTTTCCCCCGTCAGGCAGCGTTTCATCCAGGAAACGCTGGCGGACTTCCGCGAGAGCGGGGCGGACCTGCCGGACGACGTGAAGCCGGAATATGCGGAGATAGAAGCCCAGCTCTCCCTGAAGACCAAGAAATTCGCGGAAAACGTGCTGGACTCCACCAACGCCTGGGAACTCATTGTGGAAGATGAAGCGGAACTTTCCGGGCTGCCGGATTCCGCGAAGGAAGCCGCCCGCCTGGATGCCCTGGCCAACGGCCACGGCACGGAAGAAGCCCCCCGCTGGCGCTTCACCCAGAAATTCACCTCCCTCCAGCCTGTCATGCAGTTTGCGGACTCGGACAGCCTGCGCCGCCGCATGTGGGAGGGCTCCTGTTCCATCGGGAAGGGCGGAGAATACGATAATGAAGCCCTTATCGCTGAAATCCTGGAACTGAGGGACAGGAAAGCCCATTTGCTGGGGTACGGCTGCTTTGCGGATTACGCCACTTCCCGCCGCATGGCCGGGAGCGGAGCCAACGCCCTGAAATTCATCAACGACCTGCATGACAGGGTGAAGCCCTCTTTCCTGAAGGACATGGAAGCCGTTCGCAGGTACAAGGAGGAAAAAACAGGAAAACCCGTGGAAAAGCTCTCCCCGTGGGAAACCGGATACTGGTCTGAAAAACGCCGCCGCGAATTGTACGCTTTTGACGAGGAAGACCTGCGCCCGTATTACTCCGTGGAAAAAGTCATGGAAGGGCTCTTTTCCATCTACTCCGGCCTGTACGGCATCACGGTCACGCCGCGTCCCACGGTGGCGTTCAAGCCCGGTGAATCCGGGGAAGCGCCGGAAGGCGCGGTGGAGGTGTGGCATCCGGACGTCCTGTTCTATGAATTGCATGATGCGGAAAGCGGGGAACACCTGGGTTCCTTTTATGCGGACTGGCATCCGAGGGACTCCAAGCGCGCCGGAGCGTGGATGAACTACCTGAGCGTAGGGGAACCTCCGCACGGCGGAAAACCCCGCGTTCCCCATCTGGGTCTCATGGTCGGCAACATGACCAAGCCCGTAGGGGACAAGCCCGCGCTGCTGTCCCACCGGGAGGTGGAAACCATCTTCCATGAATTCGGCCACCTGCTGCACCAGCTCCTTTCCGATGTGGAAGTGAAGTCCCTGTCGGGCACCAACGTTGCCTGGGACTTTGTGGAACTGCCCTCCCAGATTAATGAAAACTGGTGTTGGGAGCGTGAATCCGTGGACCTCTTCGCCGCCCACTATGAAACGGGTGAAAAAATACCGGACGAACTGTTCTCCAAAATGCGCGCCGCCCGCAATTATATGAGCGGCACGGATTTCATGCGCCAGCTCTGCTTTGGCAAGCTGGATCTGGAGCTTCACGTAAACTGGCCTCAGTACAAGGGTGTTCCGCTGGAAGAAACGGATGAACGCATTCTGGCGGATTACCGGGTGCCGATGACGGACCGCGGCCCTTCCGTGGCGCGCCGCCTGACCCACATCTTCGCGGATCCCACGGGTTATGCTTCCGGTTATTACTCCTACAAATGGGCGGAGGTGCTGGAAGCGGACGCTTTCAGCCGCTTCCTGAAAGAAGGAGTGCTGAATCCCCGGACCGGGCGCGACTTCCGCCGCTGCATCCTCAGCAAGGGCAACAGCAAGCCTGCCGCTGAACTCTACCGCGACTTCATGGGCCGTGATCCGGATGCGGAAGCGTTGCTTGTCAAATCCGGCGTTCTTTAACCTCTCTACCCATATTATCTGCACAATCCTTATGCCTGAACAAAAGAGACTCTCCCTCGCCGGCATCGGGTGCGGTTCCCGTACGCGCACCTACATGAAGCTGGCCATGGAACAAAAAAACCGCTACCGCATTGCCGCCGCGGCGGATCCCGTCAAACAGCGCACGGAAGCCGTTCGCGACTTTGCCCCGGAGGAGGAACGGGATTCCGTCCGCCTGTTCAAGGATGCCGCTTCCCTGCTGGCGGAACCGCGCCTGGCGGACGTGGCCATCATCGGCACGCAGGACGACTACCATTACGCTCCGTGCAGGAAGGCCATGGAGCTGGGCTATCATGTCCTGCTGGAAAAGCCCATCGCCAAGACGCTGAAAGAAGCGCTGGAGCTGAGGGATACGGCGCGCCTGCTGAAGCGCCGCGTGGCCGTGTGCCACGTGCTGCGCTACACCCAGTTTTACCGGACCCTGAAAAAAATCATCGACAGCGGGGAAATCGGGGAAGTCATCACCTTCAATGCCAATGAAGGCGTGGGGGCGTGGCACTTTGCCCACTCCTTCGTGCGCGGACACTGGGGCAACAGCAAAACCTCCACTCCCATGATCGTTGCCAAATGCTGCCATGACATGGATATCCTCTACTGGCTCATGGGCCGGCGTAAATGCCTTTCCGTCGCCAGCTTCGGGGAGCTTACCTTCTTTACGAAAAAGACGCTCTCCTCACCCCGGCCGGAACGCTGCACGGACTGGACCACCCCGGTGGGGGAAGACCCCTGGGACGCCCGCAAATACGCCACGGACGACGAATGCAAACGCTGGCTGGGCATGGTATATGACCGGGCGCAGGAAGCTACCGCAGAGGAAATCTGCGAATGGCTGAAAACCTCCCCGTGGGGCAGGGACTACCTCCAGTGCGACAACGACCAGCCGGACCATCAGGTTTCTATCATGCGCTTTGAGGGAGGCTTGACGGGCACGTTCACGATGACGGCTTTCGAACAGGGGCGCCACATTGAAGTGTATGGCACCAAAGGCAAAATCCGAGCCGGAGTCTTCTACAAGGAAAACGGCCCCGGTGAAATAACCGTGACGCCCCACTTTGGCGGAAAAACCCGCGTGGTGGAGCTGGAGGAACTGGCCGGAGGCTACCAGGGGCACGGCGGCGGCGACTGGGGATTGATTGAGGCTCTGTATGATGACATGCTGACGGTGCCCTCTCCGGAAGATATGACCACTTCCATTGAGGAATCCGCCCATTCCCATGTGATGGCCTTTGCCACGGAACACGCCCGGCTGAGCGGGCAGGTGGTAGATGTTGCTGACTTCGAACGCAAGGTCGCGGAAGGCATCCTGAATTATTGATGCGGTTTTCCTCCTTGTGGGAGAGGAAAAGGCGCAGGCATCCAAAATGCCTGCGCCTTTTTGTATATAAAATACTCTCCTTTCTTAGGCGAATTTAGAATCCGGTGTCAACATAAAAGAATCAAAAATGTAGATAACTGAATCTGTTACCATGTTTTTTCCTCCAGTCCCGAACGGAAAAAAAACGAATTGTCCCCTTCGCCCATTATGGAAACACAGAAGGGAAGAAAAACGGCGCTTCTCCCCATGAAAATAATTTTTAGATTAAATTATTAATGCATTACATACATAATGAGATGAAATGCCAATGACTGAATCATTCTTTGTACCAAAAATGTTTCATTCTTTGCATTCGAAATGCGGATTCTAAATCCGGTACGGATTTTTTTGTCATGAGAAAAACACTTTGTCTTTTAGCCGCCTTGGCATTGTCTTCTCTATCAAATGCTGCCTCGTTTTCTCTGGATCTTTCTCCAACCGGGGGCGGGGCTCAGAACACCGTATCCCTTGACGGAATAACACCCCAGGATATCTTTGGTTATGAAACCGATGTCTGGCATGGAACTATAACGAAAAGCGCTTTGTCGGGCCAGGTGTCGTTAAACGATGGTTCCCTTGGTCTTCAACTCGGCGGAGTAGCCGATGTCGGCAAGGGAAATTTTGCCGGTCTCAAATTTGACATGCCTTCAGGAGTGGAGTCAGCCAAGATGTCTTTTACGATTACTTACACCTCTGCTTGGGGAGCCGCAAATTTCAACTGCGATTATACCTGCAATGTGTATGGATTCACGGCCGAGGGAACATCCACGGTCATAGGAACATGGTCTTTGCAAAATGCCAAAGCTTCTCTTACCCAGAATGAGCCTGTTGATGTCTCTTTCGACCTGCAGTTGGACCCCGATGCGAATTATTCTTCTTTTGGCTTAATATTCAATAATACCCGTGTGGCCAATGCCGGCGGCATGGGGTGTGAGATCAGCAATATTCTTATTTCCGGGGGAGCAGTGCCGGAACCGGCTACGGCCTCTCTGGGACTTCTTGGCCTGGGCGCTCTTCTTCTGCGCCGCCGCAGAAACTGATGACGGGCATACAAATGATTATAACCGGGCAGACTGTGTCAAAGCCGGTTTTATGTGAGGAGGGGATGAATTATCCCCTCCTTTTTTACTTTCATTCCACGCAGTTTTTCCGGTTTGATGGACAGGGACGGATGAAATGGTCAACAGCATTGATAATTAAGGTATTTTTCAAAAGAGCCGCTTATTTGCTGATGACGTTTTTTTGAGAATGCCTCCCGGCCCGGAGCGGCATGGCCCCGGATTAGAAGTTTCGCGTATCCGTGCCGCACCGGCCGGCTGGCTAGTTGTGTAAGAATGCGCGAATTTCAAAATCATTTACTTCCCTTGAAACAGGCAAGGCCGCTTTAAAAAATCGCGTCCGCTTCGCACACATTATTTTCTGCCGTCTGCAGAAACCTGCGCCAAAAATTTGTGTTCTGCCGCCATTCCGTGGCATTTCCGGAACGGGAAAGGAGCCTATTTCTTCTTCGTGTTGAGTTTTTCCCTTACCCGTTCCACATTGGCAAGGGCGTCTTCATTCCCCAGCTCCGCCGCCCGTTCATACCACTTTTGGGCTTCGGCCAGGTCTTTGGCTACGCCGGTGCCGCGTTCATACATGGAACCCAGGTTGTTCATGCACTTGGCGTCGTCCTGTTCCGCCCCCTTGATGTAAAACTGATAGGCCAGGGCCATATCCTGCGGGGTGCCGAGGCCTTCTTCATGCAAGTAGCCGAGCAGGAAATGCATGCCGGGCACCGCATGCGTCTGGTTCTCTTCCAGATCGGTCAGAATATCCAGCGCCAATTTCGGGTCCGGCTCCAGATCCTCGCCCTTGATGAGCAGGCGCGCCTTCTCCACCAGAGCCTCCGGATCCCTGGTTTCCGCGGCTTTCAGTACATAATCCTTGTGCAGTTCCCTGTTCGGCTGCACGCCGATGCCCTGCCCGTAATAGCGGGCCAGCCTCTTGAAACCGCGTACGTCCTCCTTTTTCACCAGGGCGGTGGCTGCCGTCATGGCAGAGGCCAGAAGCTGCTGCCGTTCCGCAGGCTCCTGCACATTCCCTGCCACGGTTTCATAATAATTGGCCAGCTCGTCCAGTGCCGTCAGGCTGCCGAGTTCCACAGCCTGTTCCCAGAACTTCACGGCTTCCGGATTGATGGTTTTCGGGGCCGGGGCCTGGCGTTCCCTGCCGGACGGGGTCATCCAGGGAGGAACGGTTCCGGCATCCGCCGGAGTATCTTCCCCCTTACCCTTCTGTTCCGGTTTCCGGAGCCACGGCGGAGTGTTGGCGTCCCCTCCGTTCAGGGTCAGCTTGACATGCTGGCAGGCGGAAGTTGATCCATTGTCCAGGGCCGCTGTTTCCCCCGTATTCTGGGGATAGGCCGCCTGGTTGGCCAGGAAAAGCAGGGAGGGGATATGCCCCCGTGCCGCCAGACCGTGCATCATGGCGCTGTAAGGCTGCAGGTTCTCATTGTTGGAACTCCACATGTCCGCCGCGTCCACATGTCCTTTCAAGGCTCCCCGGAACATCCAGGAATCCCCCTCGGCCATGCGTTTTTCCAGGCCGAATTCATAAATGAGGGCGCGGCCGAGCACATACATGCCGCAGGAATCTCCCTGTCCGGCGGAAAGCCGGGCCCAGGCCAGGGCTTCCGGGTAGCCGGATTCTTCGCTCCTGTAACTGAATAACATCAGGTATGCCAGATCCGCCTGGCTGCGGGCGTTCCCCCCCTGAGCTTTTTTACGGAGGGTGGCGGTCAGCTGTTCCCATTGTTCCGGCGTGACGTATTCGGAAATTCCTTTCAGCGTGATGAAATCTCCTGCGGCGGCTTTTGCCAGGCAATCGTTCAGCAGCGTTCTGGCAGGTTCTGCGGACGGTTTGTCCATTAAGTCCGGGTTTTCCATTTGGGCCAGGCGCAGCCTGGCCAGGGGGTGGCCTTCCTCCGCCGCCTGCCTGTACCATACGCGCATATTTTCCCGCGCTTCATGGGCCTTCCCTACGGAATCCAGTGTATTGGCCAGTTCCTCCTTCCACAGCTCGCCCAACTGTACGCTGGAATCTGCGTCCCCAAGCTGAGAGGCCAGCTCAAGCTCCTTATGCGTCTTGGCGTAGGGGGGAAGCTGGTTGAGTTTTTTCTGGGGGAAGGAAAGAGGTTCCTTCAGGTATGGCATGCCCCGTTCGTCATGAAGGGACAGCAGATCAAGGGCCGTCTTGCGCAGCTCCTGTTCCTGCGGGGGCTGCGCTTCGGAAATTAACTGGGCGTACCAGGCACAGGCGTTATTGCTGCCCAGTTTCCTGGCCTGCTCGAACAAAGGCTGGAGGAGGGAGCTTTTCCCTCCCCCTGTTTTTTCCTTCATGCCGGCGGAGAGGTCCGCCAGCAGAGTTTCCAGATCCCCTCTGGAGCGCAGTTCCGCCAAAAGCTTTCCGGCCTGTGCCGGTGCGGCCCCCTTCGTCAATTCCGCCAGAAGCCGCATGGCCCCCGCGTGCCCCTTTTCCGCAGCCCGGGAAAGGGATTGAATGGCCGTATCCCTCCATCCCCTGCCGTCCTTGCCGTCCAGGGCAAGGGCCAGTTCCCCTATCCGCGCCAGAAGAACCGGTTTGGCGTTTTTCCGGTATTGCTTCAGGGTCCCGATAACGTTGGCGGGATTTTCCTCCAGCCAATCCACTTTGATGAAAGCGAGCTGGGCCAGCGCATCCTGGTCGCCGGAAGCGGCCTTCTTTTCCAGGGGGGCCAGGTAGCGTCTCAACTCGGCTTCCGGAAGATCCGTGACGGTGTACAGGGCCGTAACGGCATCCATGTCTCCCTTTTCCGCAAGCTTGCGGCAGGCAGCCAGCCATTCCGCATGTTCCGGTTGCATGGGTTGCGCCTTGAAAATCCCGAAAATCCCGTAAGGATCCGTCATCATGAGCTTGGGTGCCGGATGGCCGGATGCCGTGGCCGCATCACGGAAAAAATGCTGCATATGTTCCAGGCAGGCCAGCGGCAGGTCTCCACGGTTCAGGTAATAAAGCCCCATCCAGTATTCCCCGGCCAGCATATTGGCACGGAAGTCTCCAGCCGCGGCTTTGTCCAGCACTTCCCCGTACGTCCAGCCGCCGTCCATAGGCAGTTGGGAGAGGTCCCGGACCGGAGCGTATTTCACCTGCCCGGGAGGATTTGCCGCTGCGGCGGACGGAATGTCCTGGCCATAAGCCGGAACGGAAAAAATAAAGGGAATAAGCAAAAGACGGGCTCGCATGGGTCAACTCTTTTCTAGCAGGAAAAACCTCTGCCCTACAAGCGTTTTTCACGTGTCTGAATGTTTAATTATTGGTCATGTCACGTTCTTTTTTTAAAGAAAAAAATGGAGTGGGACCGGGTGGTTCCGAAGACGCGTGCGGAAGCCCGCAAGGCGGAGGAAAATGGCTTCCTGGGAGACGGGATGAATGAAGTGGGCAAGGGATTGGGGATTCCAACCCCGCCGTATTTCTTCATTCCATCAGGTCCGGATTCTTTTGATGAATATCCCCGGAAGATTACCTTTTAGTAAATTCCCTTCAACTTTTCCGGATGATCGCTCAACTGGGAGCGCAGCCGGTTTCTGTCCAGCTTTCCCATGACCGTGAGGGGGATGGGCGTTTCCATGACGGCGCGGATGCGCTGGGGGCCTGGGGCCGACGCATTCCACTCGCGGCAGGCCTGCTCCAGGGGGGCAGCGGAAGGGCCGCAGGCGACCAGTTCCATTCCGGCACGTGGATGTGGAACCGCCTCCACGACAGCCTCCGGGACGCTGCGGCGCAAAACGTCCTGAACGGCATCCGGATCCACCAGTTCCCCCAGGACTTTGACAAGTCTGTCCGCCCGGCGCAGAAAGGTCAGCAAACGCCCTTCCAGGCGCACCAGGTCGCGGGTGCTCCACCACTCCTGCGGAGCGACTCTTTCCAGAAGGAACCCTCCATGAGCCTGCGTCAGCAGGCGGCCGAACAATTTGCCTTTCCCCTGGAAGCGCAGGAGGCCGCCTTTGTCCGTCTGAGCTTCCCAATGGGGCAGAAGGGAAAGGCGGTCCGTATGGAAGGAATCTCCGGGAAGGGCCGTGGCTAATTGGGAGCCGGCTTCCGTCATGCCGTAGCTCTGCACTACGGGCCAGCCAAGGGTGCGTGCTTTCCGTCCCGTCTCCGTGTCCAGCGCGCCGCCGCCTACGATAATGCACCCGGCGGTGGAAGGCGCGCGGAGGCCGAGGCTGACCAGATCCACTACCTGCGTGGGGACCAGGGAGGACCATCTGGCTCCGGAACTTTTCATCAGGTCGGCATAAGCCTGCGGGCACCACTTTCCGCGGAGCGTATGGACGGCGGTTCCGGCCAGGGCCGCGCGCAGGTAAATCATGGCGCCCCCCACATGCCATACAGGCAGCGGGCAGCACCAGTCCCCGCTTTCCGCATGTAAATGTTCCAATGCCCCGCGCGCGCATATGTCCAGGGCGCGGCGGGTAAACAAAATGGCTTTGGGCGGAGAACCGGAAGAGCCGGAGGTGGCGAAGGCTGTGATTCCGTCCATGCCCCGGAGGGAAAGAAAGGCGGCGGCCTCTTCCGCCCAGCCCCTCAAATGGGGCGGGGCCATCACGCAGGGGCCGTTGCCGCGGTCCCAAGGCAGGGGTGTTCCGGTGGCGGGCATGGCGGCGGCAGTTTACCGGAGGGCTTTTCTGCGCAGGGTGTGCCAGCGTTCCTCCATGCGGGGCTTCAAATGATGCTCAATCCATGCATAGGCTGCTTCCAGGCCGCCCGCTTTGAAAGTGCGGCCTATCTCCGCTTCCACGCCTGTGGCGTTGCCGGTGCGGCGCAGAAAATCATTGCTGGTGAATTCTACGAAAAGCTTGCCGTTGATCGCTCCTTCCTCCGCCAGAATCCATTCCCTGACGTACAACGCCAAAATGGCGTCCCCTACCCATGCCTCTGCGCGGAGGCGTTCTTCTGTAGCCTTGTCCATATGATGGTTCATGAAAATCTGGCAATGGCGGTTTTCCTTCCCAGAGGATCCCTGATGGGAGGCGGAGGCACGCCGGGGGCCTTGTCTCCGGAGGGGGAAGCCGGTTGGCGGTTTTCCCGCGGGAGCTCCGGCAGGTTGTCCGCGGGGGAGGCGGGAGCTCCCGGCATTGGCGGATTTTCCTTGTTGCCCTGTGGCGCAGGCGTGGCTCCCGGAACCAGGGGCACGTCCAGCACTCTGTCCTGGGCCGCGCGGCGGTTGGCGGCGTCCTTGGCTTCCAGAGACTTGCGGAGTACCGTTTCCGATTCCGAATTCCAGTACCCGGAATCCAGTTCAATATAAATATTGGAGTAAGGCAGGGATGTCTTGGTTTTAATGACCAGAACGTTGAATTGCCTGGCCGCGTCTTCGATCAGGGAATTGATCGTACGGCTCATCAGTTCAAAATGCTGGCGCCCAGGAAGCATTTTATTGATATTGTTGCGGTAGCGCTTAATGCCGGGAGCATAGTCCTCCGTAACGCTGCGCAGCTCCGAGCTGATCATGATGCGGGGCACCACGTGGGCTTCCTCTTCCAGCATATTCAGCACATCCAGGAGTACTTCGTCCGACGTCTTGTCGGAAACCATGGTTCTGATGCCGGTTCCCGTGTAGGCGGGAAAGGAGGATTCCGCGATGACAATCCAGTTCCTGGCCCCCACGATTGCCAGGTTTTTATATAACTGCTCCTTCCATTCCCGCTCTGCCGGGTTGGCGTCCTGGCAGCCGCTGAGCAGGCTGATGATGCATATGGGCAGGATGAGTCGGGTCATGGGTGGGACCCCGCCTTGCGGGGCTGGAAAATGGGCTAGAATTTATGGGACCGGGGTTCGCGGCAGGCACTGGGGCAGCGGCCTTGTTCCGTAGCGAACGGCGCTCCCTGGGTGGGAGCCGCCTCCGTAAAGGCGACGCCCGGCAGTTCAGTAGGTACGCCTTGAACAGGGAAATCCTTTCGCAGAGGGAAATAAGGATAACCTTCCCACATCAAAATGCGGCGCAAATCAGGATGACCTGAGAACTTGATGCCCATCAGGTCCCATGCTTCACGTTCGTGCCAGTTGGCGGACTGGAAAATTTCCGTGACGCTGGGCACTTCTTCGCCATCGTCCACCTTCGTCTTGAGGCTCAGGTTCGCTCCCGTTTCCGACTGTGTCAGCGTGTAGTTGACTTCAAAGCGGGGGCTTTCCCCCATATTGTCCACGGAAGAAAGGTTAACCAGCATATCAAACCCGGCGGAATCCCGTAGCCAGCGGACAACATCCGCCACGGCTTGGCGCGCGACGGTCAGCGTAATATCTCCGCGGAATTCGTAGCGGTCCGTGATGATGTCTTTCCCAAAGCGGTTTTGGGCGTTGTCTGCGGCGGTTTTAATCTGTGATTCTAGAGAAAGCATGGAGAAAAAATGGTAAAAGTGAACGGAAGAAACGTTTGAAAAAACTTATTCAAGGGGCATTTCCGTGTTGACCGGGACGGGAGCGTTGGCTTCGCGAGGTTCTTCCTTCTTGAAGAAAGTGCGTGCGGGCTGCTGGGTATCCAGCTTCTTGCGCAGGGTGAGCAGGGCTTCCAGAATAGCCTCCGGACGGGGCGGGCAACCGGAAATGTAAACGTCCACGGGAAGAATCTTGTCCACGCCTTGGAGTACGGAATAGGAGCGGAACATGCCGCCGGTGGAAGCGCACGCGCCCATGGCGATGCACCACTTGGGTTCCGGCATCTGGTCCCAGATGCGGCGGACGGCCAGGGCCATTTTATAAGTGACGGTGCCGGCTACAATCATCACGTCCGCCTGGCGGGGGGAAAAACGTGTCACTTCCGAGCCGAAGCGGGAAAGGTCATACCGGGAACAGGCCACGGCCATGAACTCAATGGCGCAGCAGGAAAGACCCATCGGCATGGGCCAAAGGGAATTTTTACGAATCCAGTTGATGGCGGCGTCCAGGGTGGTATAGACAAAATTGCCTTCCGCATTGGAGTCCAGTACTCCCGTTTCGTAAATATTCGGTTCGTTCGTGGTGACCATGATAACAGATGATTCTTGCTGAAGCCAGATTAGCGAGATGCCTTCAACTCTCAAGCCTTAATTTGGTTCAGCCATGATTTTCTGCGGCCTGTTCCGGCCCTGTTTTCCGGCATTCCGGGAGGGGGGATGAATAAACCCGCACAGGGTTTCCCCCGTGCGGGTTTTTTATCCAACTATATTACCTATGAAACTCAGAACTCCCCATAATGGGCGGCGGTCTCTCTACCTCCCGCCGCCCGGTTTGTTGCTGATGCAGGTTAGAGTCCCGGACAGGAGCATCCGTTCAAAAAGAAGAAATTTGTATGACAAAAATCCGGGTATATATTTTAAAATGATTGATAATAAATAAATTATATAGCTATTCCCTTTCAGGGAGATACGGGGTAGGGGCTTCATTTCTTTGTGGCGCCTGTGAGGAAAATGGCGGAGCGGAACGGACGGAGAGGCCGTTTACGTTTTTCCCGTTCCTGAAGGCGCGGATGGAGAGGTGCGCGATCAGCCAGAGGCCCAAAGTAATACAGGCTACAAGAGCTGGCGGGCTTTCCGTAATATCCCATAAAAATAGAATAACCAGTTCTGCAGTCAGTAAAAAAAGCCCCATGAAACGCCAGTACGGTGATTCTCCCTTATGCTTGGCGCGAGGAGAAAAATCAGCAAGAAGGGACGGGATATCCAGCAGGAAAACGAGAAAATCAAGCATGGTATTTGTTATGATAAACCGGGAAAACAAATATAGGGTTCTCTTTATTCATTTTATTTGTTCGGCGTCCGGCAGTCAAGAGGCGGCTATCTGTAAATAGTCCTGGTACAGTTTCGTCCATGGCTGGCGACTGTCCCGTTGACGGTGATTTTCTTCATGTACCTTCGTTCCTGGCGGTCGTAGCCGCATTCCAAGATGGTCGCTCCGTCCCGGCTGGTGAAGCTCGCCGCGCGGTTGGCTGCGTAGGAGAGTTCTTAGGCCAATTCCTGTGCCGTCTTGCGGTTACCGATGTTGTCGCAGCTGTAACCGTAGGAGGGGACGGCATCCAGGCCATCATAGCTCAGGCTTCTGGAGACAAGCATGATTTCTCTCGGAGAAGCAATTTTATCATATACAAATTCTTCTTGATACGAATCAATCTATGTTACTGTTTAATTTTTTTTTCTTAATTCATTATAAATATTTTCATGTATTTTATATTTGTTTTGAATTTCTTTTATCAAATGTTTGATTGTCGTCCGTTCCAGATGATTAATTTGTAAAGAACCAATCTTTTTTTCTATCATATCTATTTTTTTGAGCAATTCGCAATCTGATATCGACATGATTTTCATAAACAATTCCAAATCATTAATTTTGTATATATCCAATAAATATGAAATTAAATAGAGTATATCTGATTTATTATCATTTAAATTATTTACGTAATTAATAATTTTTTCCTTGGCGGAAACAGCAGAACTTGGATCCTCTATGCCGTTGCATAAGGTATTTTTTGATTTTATTTGATTAACATGATTTTTCATAGAGGAAAGATTGAACCATTTGTGATGGTTCAATCTTTCTATCTCCGCCAATAGCATAATATGATATAAAGCTCCCTTTTGAGATTTAAAAAAATCTTTCAAAGGATTTTCATTTAAAACAGTATATAAAATAATAGGAAATTCGGAAGAGTGTGAAAAAGTGGATTTTTCATCCGTGCAGCTCTGCAATGTGACAATCATTTTTTCGCAAAAAATTGCATATTCATTAAATTTTTGATTATCTCCATAAACTATTGTTGATGTGAAAATAATAGGAATTATTATATATTTTGACATAATATGATTTTTTAGATTTCGAAAGTTTCGTCGTATACCGGATGGCGATATATTGTTGCAATAAATCTTAATTCATAACAATTTCGTGAAGATGTATAAAATTGAATAGGCATTTATAAATTTTTTCTCTGTCTCCTGCGTTTGTCTTGCGGTTGCCGATGTTATCGTAGCTGTACTGTAGGGGTGGTGTTCAGGGTAACTCCGGTGAGTTTGTTTCTGCCTTGTAACTGAAACTGTCGCTGTGGACGGATTCCGTTCCCCGCCACTGCGTGCATATGGTCGCGTGTCCCAGGGCATCATAGCTCTTAATACAGAATAAGAAAGACTTGCTATTGCATCAATTAGAAAATAAAAATCCGTAGAATATATTATATTTTTTGACTAAAACTATTTTTCCCATATCTTAAAAAATCCATTGCATATTGCAATCATGTCATTCATGACAATTTTTAAAAGCAGAAGATTTATAATAATCATTATTTTTTATTTCCTCACACTATTTTTTACATTTTCCCAATTATTTATGATGAGTTCATACTCATGCGGGAAAGAAGGATAATTTATATTTTCGGTTATTATACTTTCTGCTATCAAATATTCCATTTAACCATATCCAGTCTTGAGAAATTGAATACTGAATGTGTATATTTTTCCGTATTAATCAGTTGAATAGTTTTCAAAAAAATTAAATCTAGTCACACAATGATCATCTCCAAAAGAAAATTCTTGACGTGTGTTCTTTTGCTCCTTTTCTGCAAATGACAAATTGCTTCCTGATAGAAAAGAAAGATCTGTTAAAATGATTATTCATGTTTTCATAATTTTATTTAAATTGTTTTCCTTCTTATAAATTTTGTATCTGGAGATGAAAGTTCTTTAAACGATACAAAGATCATTCCTTTAGCGCTGCTGCTAGATAATAATGCGCCAAAACAATCTAAACCATAAGATTGCATTAAATATGTGTTATCTATTAATTTCATTACTTTATTTTTGTCATGTCCGTTATCTGTAGTAATGAGATCTCCAACTTTGATTTCTTCTCCTGAAAAATAATTTGCCATAATTTTTGTTACTTGATGGTTTCAATTCCTCCTTGGTAGGTCACCTGTATATTCAGGATAATAGGGATTGTTCGAAATTGTAGTACGTTTATCGAAACACCGGCAACCAGCTACTCTAGGAGACTGATTAACTGTAAAAATATGATAATGAGGATTCCAGCCGTTGTGTGCATGAGTTCTGCGACATTGCTGCTTTTGATATCCCACAGGTGGACGGGTTGTACGAGGCTGCCCGTGGAAGCCGCCTGTCCATAGGGGGGAGTAATCGTAAGCTGCCGCGATCGTTCCCTGTGCGTCGAAGACCTCCGACACATTCTTGTTGAAGTCCACGCCGTAGCAGTACAGGGAAGCGCCCTGCACGAGGGCCAGGGGGCGGGTGGCCACCGGTTCCAGAGGATCCCACAACAGTGTCCGGAGCACGTTACGGTTGTCCAGCATGTTCAAGGCGGCTATCTGCAAATAGCCCCGGTACAGGTAGCGTTCGTGGCTGGCGACCGTGCCGTTTTCGGTGACTTTCTTCATGTAGCGGCGTCCCTGATAGTCGTAGCCGCATTCCACGACTGTCGCGCCGTCCCGGCTGGTGAAGCTCACCGCGCGGTTGGCCGCGTTGTACACAGCCGTCCAAATGTCCGTTGAAGTTTTGATCAAGGCTGGTTGCCCAAGGCGTCATAAGCGGGAATAAAAGGTTGTGGAGGAGTGGAAAATTGAGAGTTGAATAGATAATGCTGGTGACTGGTTCAAGCTGTTAGTCGCGTAGGTGAGCTCTTCGGTTATTTCCTGCGTCCTCTTGCGGTTGTTGATGTTGCCGTGTAGGTGCAGTCGTAGAACGCACGGCATGTAGGTTCTGTTCCTCGTTACTGAGGACAGTTGTGGTAACAACGCCCCAAACGTCGTGTAACTTTAAATCTATATTCAGAGGGGGAGGCAGGGAGCAATATTATAACAATTATTACTCTTTTTTCAAGACAGGAGATGCAATTCTTTCCAAAAATTTCTCCAACTCTAAATAGAGGGCGGCGGATTCAAATATCCTAATTTCCGGTTTTTCCGGATTATTATTTCCATCTATTTCCTGTATCCAAAATAATTTTTTTTGATATTCCTCTCGCCCAATCTTTTTTTTTGCGAAAATATGGTTTGTATTATTTATCATGCATAATAAATACGGTTTTTTATCTATAGCAACACGAAATATAGCCAAAGTTTCTATAAAAGGGAAGGTGTTTTCTGTTCTTCCTTCCAAGAATAAATCATATTTACTTAAAATATCTCTCAATTCCTTCCTTTGATTTAAAGATAACTTCGTGGCTCGAAATTTCTTCCCATTTTTAAAAAATGATGATTCTGTATATAGGTCAAAGTCTTTATATTCCTTATCTGCCATTTCACCAATTGCGATAACACAAAAAATAAAAAATAAAAATATAATACATGTTAATTTCATAGTAGAATAAACTTAAAACATTTCGACTTATTTAGAGGAAACCATTCCTCCTCTGGTTTTGCAATTTCTGGGTTTGGGCTTATCGCAGTCTATTATAACTGTATAGGGATTTATTCCAAAAGTAAATTTTATTTGCCAAGCTCCTTTACCATCCTTATCTCCTGAATCCGAAACGATAATGATAACCTTAGAGCAACATCTTTTATTTTCTTTGCTACACATATTTTTGGCTTCCTGTTTAGCTGCCTCCAACTCTGCCCGCAAATACCGTGCAGCTTCTCCTCCTCTGTTAATTATATCAGAATTTCTACTATCATTAGGATAAGATTGAGTAGTAGGAATCCATGTATTTGTTTCTGTAGAATAACAACTTACGATTCCAAACCTATCAACTTTACAAAATTGATTAATCTTTTTTTCTAAATTTTCCTTATTATAATGTCCCATGAGAATTCTTATTTTGCAAGATTTAGAATTTACAATTTCACCATTTTTGCAACAAGATTTATTAGGTAATCTTTTCTTTCCACAACAACATTTTTCTTTAGCATTAGAAATCCCACGATAGTTGTTATGCCATATAGTGCTATTCCCTACGAACGCATAAAAATTCCATCCTCCCTGTTCAGCGATGGGATCGCGGTTGATCCATCTGCCGTCTTTTGGGTTGTAATAGCGGTAGTTGTAATAGACCAGGGCGAGTTCTTCGTCGTGCATCTCGCCGGACCACTGGACGGGCTGGACGAGGCTGCCCGTACCGGTCACGGCCCCATAGGGGGAGTAATCGTAAGCCGCCGCGATCGTTCCCTGTGCGTCGAAGACCTCCGACACATTCTTGTTGAAGTCCACGCCGTAGCAGTACAGGGAAGCGCCCTGCACGAGGGCCAGGGGGCGGGTGGCCACCGGTTCCAGAGGATCCCACAACAGCGTGCGGAGCACGTTCCGGCTGTTGAGCATATCCAGTGCGGCTATTTGTAAATAACCGCGGTACAGGTAGCGTTCATGGCTGGCGACCGTGCCGTTTTCGGTCACTTTCTTCATGTAGCGGCGGCCTTGGTAGTCGTAGCCGCATTCCACCACCGTACTGCCGTCCCGGCTGGTGAAGCTCACCGCGCGGTTGGCCGCATTGTATACGGCCGTCCACACGCCCGTTGACGTCTTGATCAAGGTCTGGTTGCCCGAGGCGTCGTACGTCGGCACAAAAGGCGCTTCCCCGCTTTCTTCAATGCCGGTGTACTGGTTGAGCCCGTTGGCCGCGTAGGCGAGTTCTCCGGCCGGTTCCCGTGCCGTCTTGCGGTTGCCGATGTTGTCGTAGCTGTAGCCGTAGGGGGCGGCGCCCAGGGTGGCGGCGGTGAGTTCGTTTCTGCCGTTGTAGCTGAAGCTGTCGTTGCGGGCGGGTTCCGTTCCACGCCACTGCGTGCGGGCAGTCGGGCATTCTAAGGGGGCATTATAGCTCTGATACAGGAGTGTCAATTCTTCCAATCAATTCCGTTGCCATAAGTCCATAAATTATAAATCATCATTTCTCTCCAATTTCCTATTTTGGACCATTGCATATCAATTTTTTTATCATTCAGATAACATGTTATATTGTCATTATCACATGAAACTTCTATTTTGGAAATACGGTATTCTTCATTATTCAGCTCGGTAAGCTGATTTTTACGATCAAAAAATGTTAATACAATCTTTTGATTTTTTTTCTCATACAAGGCTGAGGCAACTCCGCATGGTAAGACATATGATTTTTTTTTCTTATCCAAAAAGAACATAATAGCTCTGTCTTGGAAAGAATCGTGTTTGATTATTACACTAGATATTCCCCATTCATTATGAACAGGTTTCCATAATTCATTGTACCATTGATGGCACAAATACATGGTTTGTCCGATTTTCAAAACTTGATATGTATAAATTGCTGCATCTCGACCACCAAACATACAAAAACTTGGAACAGGCTTTCCAGTTTTCTGATCTATTTGAATAACATCATATGATCTACCTACTACATTGTCTTTTTTGAATTTGATAACTCCAGATGTCACTGTTTGAATATTTTTCCAAGCTTCAAACCTATCCCGATAATATGATATCTGTGTGTATCTTGTGGTATCATTTAAATTTTTATTAGTATCTATGAACTTTATTATAGGAAAATCTTGAAATAAATCTGCGGATTGAACGATCTGTTTCAAAATTTCTATATTTCCTTGTGCTTGGGTTATATTTATTATGGCGCCGAATATTAATATATTGAAGATATTTTTCATGTTTTGTTAATCTAATGTTTTATGCCTTTTATTACATTTAGAAATACAATAGTCAGTAGAAAATTTAACTATTCCTTTTCCTAAATCATTTTTTAAAAATACTTTTGCATACTCTCCCATGGCTACGCATAATTCAAAACAACTTGAGAATGTCTTTTTCTTTAGCGTTTGATATCGTGTAGCAGCTTTATAAAATTGTTGATATGCAACTTTTTCATCTCTTTTGATATAAACAAAATCAATTATATCTGAAATTGCAGAAATTTTTACTCCGGGGATTTTTGTTCCAGGAGTTACTTTATAAAGCTTAGACACTTTTTTACTAAAATCTTTTGCATATCTAATATTGCTTGCCGCTTGATTAGCACTATTAGCTTCCTTAAAAGCGTTCATGGATTCTGAAACTGTATTATTTAAAATTTTGTCATTTATTTTCAATCCTGTTGTTTCACAAATGTATATGTCTGTTCCTTCTAAAGTTTGATCATAAACATATCCAAGAAATTCTTTATCTTTTTTCTTATCTTCTAACCCCAAAGCATCAAACTTATCTTGAGGGCTGTTACCGAGGAACGCATAAAGATTCCATCCTCCCTGTTCAGCGATGGGATCGCGGTTGATCCACCTGCCGTCTTTGGGGTTGTAAAAGCGGTAATTGTAATAGGCCAGGGCGGGTTCTTCGTCGTGCATCTCGCCGGACCCTGGACGGGCTGGAGAAGACCTTCCTGTACTGCTGGCTATCCCATACGGAGAGTAATCGTAAGCCGCCACGATCGTTCCCTGTGCGTCGAAGACCTCCGTCACATTCTTGTTGAAGTCCATGCTGTAGCAGTACAGGGAAGCGTCCTGCGCGAGGGCCAGGGGGCGGGTGGCCACCGGTTCCAGAGGATCCCACAACAGCGTGCGGAGCACGTTCCGGTTGTCCAGCATGTCCAAGGCGGCTATCTGCAAATAGCCTCGGTACAGGTACCGTTCGTGGCTGGCGACCGTGCCGTTTTGGGTCACTTTCTTCATGTAGCGGCGTCCCTGATAGTCGTAGCCGTACTCTACTATACCATACTGCTGTTCTGACTGTGAAGTAATCGTCCAGTTGCTTTCGCGTTAGTTTGGAATTTTATTAAATTCTTAAATTTCATCCGAATGGAAATTATATTACTTTTAATAGTTAATTTAATGGCGGTAAAATAGACTTGGAATCGAATGTTTTAAAAATTTTATATTTGAGAAAATCCTTTAAAGTAGTAATATTGTGTTTATTGGCTGATAAGTTGCTATCTAAATTGCCTTTTATAAATATTGGTAAAGATTTTGTTATTTTGATTTTTTCCATTTTATTGTAAATTATATTACCTTCAATAAAACTTCCGCATAGTAAACTTAAAATTATTATCATTGTATTCATTTTGTTGATTTTTGTTTTTGTTCTTTACAACAATACGTCTCCCATTTTCCTAATATCTTTCCATCTTTACGGAATATTTTATCTATCCCTGGGTTAATAATATATTTTATCATATGGTTTTGAATGTTGGTTATACCTATGACACGATTCCCATCTAGGCCTAATTTAGATTCAAAAGGAGGTAATTGTTTTGGAATTCCTAATGGAATTGTACGTCCCACGCAATGAACTTCAATACCAATTTGCTCTGCTTCATGATAAAAGTATGCTAAGCAAATGATTTCTCTTTCACATTTTTGGCATTGAGTCTCATTTTGTGTACTGTTTTTCTCCATTCGAGTACAATCTCCAATAAGAATTTCTCGAATAACATCAAGAAATGTGTTTAAATCTAAATTTTTAGGTATCTTCTCTGGATCTGGAGATAATGGTTTTGTCGTTCCACACGCATTTCCAATACAATTACCCTCTGTTTCTGTGTTTGGAATGATTATACCGCTGCCATCATTAGATGATAACCCTAGATTATCAATATTCAAACTATTCCCTACGAACGCATAAAGATTCCATCCTGCCTGTTCAGCGATGGGATCGCGGTTGATCCACCTGCCGTCTGCAGGATTATAAAAGCGGTAATTGTAATAGGCCAGGGCGGGTTCTTCGTCGTGCATCTCGCCGGACCACTGGACGGGCTGGACGAGGCTGCCCGTACCGGTCACGGCCCCATAGGGGGAGTAATCGTAAGCCGCCGCGATCGTTCCCTGTGCGTCGAAGACCTCCGACACATTCTTGTTGAAGTCCACGCCGTAGCAGTACAGGGAAGCGCCCTGCACGAGGGCCAGGGGGCGGGTGGCCATCGGTTCCAGAGGGTCCCACAACAGTATCTTTTATTTATTTAAAATGGGTAGATTAATGAATAAAGGAATATGGAGGCATTTTATTTCAATCCATTTATAAGGTGTGATAATTAATTCTAATTGTTTGCTTTCTTTTGTAGTAAATACATAATATGAAGATACTTGTGTTCCATCTAACCCAAAATTTATCAAACGTTCTTGTTCTGATTTGAGTTGCACGCCATCTAGTGATTTAAATTCAAATTTAGCAATTCCAATTGAATCTTTAAAAGAAAAAGAAATGTTGTAGCCATCTTTTGATTTTTTTACTGATGTTATTTTTACTAAAGTTCCATCTAAATTAAATTCTTCATCTTTTTTAATTTTTATTATTTTTTCTTTTAATGGAACTGTTTTTTGTGATGTTAATACAGTTAAAGTTCCATTTAATGCTTTTTCCAATTCTGTTTTAAAAAATAACTTCACTCGACCTATACTGCCATCTTCAGAAAATAGAAAAGAAAATGAACCAATAGCATTACATGGAACTTGCTCTTGGTGGTTGAAAAGTATGATTTCTTTTCCAAGACTAAACATTTTTCGACTCTTTTCTGAATCTGTAATATCTATTGTAATTTCTGATGTATTTTGATAAAATTTTAGATCGCTATATTTTACTTGGACTTCAGGAATATTTTTTATTTCTTGAATATTTCCTAAAGAATAATTTATACATATAATACTAATTAAGAAATATAGCATATAATTCATGATGTAATTTGTTTAATGTTAATTATTTTCGGAATTATGTAGAATAGTCTTAGCGCAAGATTTTCAGAATATCTTAGATATTGATATTTAGCAAATTTCTCCGATAAAAAATCGGAAAGATCAACGAAACAAGACTAAAGTAAATAATGCCGATTATTTTTCAAAAGAAATTATTGGTAAAATAAGATTCAATAATAAACCTAATACAGATTTTATTACTAACATGGCAAATTTTATAAATTCATTTTAATAAAATAGCCAAATAAAATTCTTGATTTTTTTGTAATTAAATTTCAAAATTTAAAATATATGCCCATTTTATTAGTACATCCAACTGTGAGTTTGTATATATGCTATAATCATTAAATTTTTCTAGAGCCAATGCAGCCGAATCAGCAACTAAAACAACATCTTTTTTATTCATATATTCATTCCAGGAAAAAATCATGATAGCCGGTAGATAATAATGTAATCCGGATATGGAAAGCCAGAAAGGAAATGTGTAATGATTTTGTAGATAATTCGATTCTATTAACGTCCATTCCTTACCTTCCAACAGAATAAGTTCTTCATATGATTCTTCGCTAGATATTTTATAACCATATACCAAATCAAAGGAAGGAATAGGGTATATAGGAAATGCGGCTTTTACTTCTTTAAAAAAATCATCCATTACACTTTATTTTTATTTTTCTTTGACAATTGATTACGTTTGTCCAAGCTTGTTCAGATGCTTTCCGGTGTCCTGAATCTCCTCCTTGGTAACATTTGGAGTTAATAGTATCTCGAGCAATTGCATTTTTTAGCCAAGCTGCAGCCTTGATTTTCAACAGCCAACAACAATCTGCGTCCTTACATTTACCCAGTAATGCTGTCTCTATTTTGGCTGCATTAACAGCACTTTGTAACATCCCATGAAATAAACGGGTACAATTTCCAGTTCCTGGACCTGGCTGTGATAAATCATAAGCACCTGCAGAAACTATTACAATTGCTCCTATTACATCGCCAATTGGAAGAGGCCCATCTACGGCTGCAGCTCCTGCGGCAAAAGGAACAGCTCTTGCCATAGCATTTTGACCATTAATATCAAAACTATCAATAGGGCTGTTACCGAGGAACGCATAAAGATTCCATCCCCCTTCTTCAGCGATTGGATCGCGGTTGATCCACCTGCCGTCTTTTGGGTTGTAATAGCGGTAGTTGTAATAGACCAGGGCGAGTTCTTCGTCGTGCATCTCGCCGGACCACTGGACGGGCTGGACGAGGCTGCCCGTACCGGTCACGGCCCCATAGGGGGAGTAATCGTAAGCCGCCGCGATCGTTCCCTGTGCGTCGAAGACCTCCGACACATTCTTGTTGAAGTCCACGCCGTAGCAGTACAGGGAAGCGCCCTGCACGAGGGCCAGGGGGCGGGTGGCCATCGGTTCCAGAGGGTCCCACAGCAGTGTCCGAAGCACGTTACGGTTGTCCAGCATATCCAGGGAGGCTATCTGCAAATACCCCCGGTACAGGTACCGTTCGTGGCTGGCGACCGTGCCGTTTTGAGTCACTTTCTTCATGTAGCGCCGTCCCTGGTAATCGTAGCCGCACTCAATAATCGTGTTTCCATTCCGGCTGGTGAAGCTCACCGCGCGGTTGGCCGCGTTGTAGACCACGGTCCACACGCCCGTTGACGTCTTGATGAGGGTCTGGTTGCCCGAGGCGTCGTACGTCGGCACAAAAGGCGCTTCCCCGCTTTCTTCAATGCCGGTGTACTGGTTGAGCCCGTTGGCCGCGTAGGCGAGTTCTCCGGCCGGTTCCCGTGCCGTCTTGCGGTTGCCGATGTTGTCGTAGCTGTAGCCGTAGGGGGCGGCGCCCAGGGTGGCGGCGGTGAGTTCGTTTCTGCCGTTGTAGCTGAAGCTGTCGCTGCGGGCGGGTTCCGTTCCACGCTGCTGGGTGCGGGTGACCGGGCGTCCCAGGGCATCGTAGCCCTGGCTGCGGGAGACCAGCACGGTTTCCCCCAGGCGGCAGTCTATCCCGGTGATCAGATTACGCCGCTGTTCGTAGGCAAGTTCCCGGACGATGCCGTCGGGCATCGCAAGGCTGGAGAGCAGGCTGCTTCCCGCCAGGTAGCCGTAGGCGAAGCTTTGCTCCGTTCCCCCGTGCCTGATTCCGGCGCTGGCCAGCCTTCCGTCGGCTTCATAGCCCTGGCTGGCTTCCTGGAGGACGTCGGTTCCCTGTTTCAGGGTATAGCCGGAGGATCTGCCATAGATGTCATAGCTTTCCTGGAGCTGGTAAGAGCTCCCTCCGATGGTGATGCTGTCGGTATCCGGTTCGTTGCAGGGGGTGTACGTGAGGACGCGCGAGCCGGAGGCGTCCGTGACCCGGGTCATCTGGTTGAGGTAGTTGTAGGCGTACTGGATGCCGGGCGTGGAGTCGCTGTAGGAGACGGAGTTGTTGACCCCCTTTTTCAGGTTATAGCCCCAGGTGGTGACCACCCCCCGCGCGTCCGTGAGCGTGGATTTGAAGTTCAGGGCATTGTAGGCGG
>OGWU01000497.1_pt1 | contig 26182 bp, 27 predicted proteins | sample 1576071 | NCBI WGS metagenome assembly OGWU01 (sample SAMEA3541582, study PRJEB24748) | human gut metagenome | biome: human gut; feature: human-associated habitat; material: faeces | place: China | collected 2012
ACCCACGGCCTTTCGCTTAGGAGGCGAACGCTCTATCCTGCTGAGCTACAGAGACATCTATTCAATTAAAATTGGTAACGATCACTTTTCATCGTAAGGCGGCCGGTAGAGCACAACCTTTGGAGTTACAAGCACAAGCTCTTCGGTGCCTACAGGAGCAAAGTTTATATGAGGCTCCTTTTCGACCATGGAACAAAAGGCCACGTCGAATTTTTCATCCTTTAATCCCTTTAAGATATCCGTTGTATTTCCCACGGTGAAATGAAAGCGAATGTTAAGTTCCTCGTGGGAACGCAAAAAGTCGCTGACCATATTAGGAACAAATTCGCTGCCTAGGGTGTATATAAATGCTAGGTCGATGATGCCGCCGGTGTGGCCGGTCATTTCCTTTGTTTTGCGGATGCCTTCCTCAAGGGTGGAGAGGGATTCTTCTGCATATTTAAGGAAGGTACGCCCGTACTTGGTAAGGGCAACTCCCCGGCCTTGTTTTTGGAAGAGGCGAGTTCCCAATTCCTGTTCAAGGGTCGCCATGGAGTGACTTAGTGTGGGCTGGGTGATTTCAAGTTCCTCGGCGGCCTTTGTAAAGTGTTCAAGTTTGGCAAGGGTGATGAAATATTTAAGGTGATTGAGATTCATGGTTACATCCTTTTGACTGTTTTTTAACAATAAACTCCTCTGATAATGACAATATATCACAATCCATAAAAGTTTTCTATTGATTTTGTGGTTTATATGCATTTGTTTTATTAAAGAAAAATTCATATAATACGGGCAGAAAACATAAACACAACCTCTTTATTTTAAAACTTAGATTGAACATTATATACAAGCATTTCTGATTCAAGGAGAAAGATAACAATGAAAAAGGATTACAAGCATATCTTTGAGCCGCTGACCATCAGACGCATGACCATGAAAAACAGAATCATGATGACTCCGATGGGAACAAACTACGGCGAACAGAGCGGAGAAATGAGCTTCCGCCACATTAATTATTATGAGCTTCGCGCAAAGGGCGGCACAGGCCTCATTATGGTGGAAAATGCCAATGTGGATTTTCCGACAGGATCCAACGGTACAACACAGCTGCGTATAGATAAGGATAACTTTATTCCAAGACTGTACATGCTCACAGAAACCGTTCATAAGCACGGTGCGTGCATCGGTATTCAGATTAACCATGCGGGAGCATCTGCCCAGTCTGCCCGTATAAACACTCAGCCTGTATCCGCATCGGATATACCTTCTAAGGAAGGCGGCGAAATTCCTCGTCCTTTAGATAAGGAGGAAATTTTAAGAATAGTAAAGAAGTACGGTGAAGCGGCTAAGAGAGCTCAGACTGCAGGCTTTGACTGCGTGGAAATTCATGCCGGTCATTCCTACCTTATAAGCCAGTTCCTTTCACCGACAACAAATAAGAGAACCGATGAATTTGGAGGAAGTCCGGAAAACAGAGCGAGATTTGCTTCCATGGTACTCAAGGAAGTAAGAGCACAGGTGGGACCTTTCTTCCCAATTTTCCTGAGAGTAAGTGCCGATGAATTTATGGAAGGCGGCAATACTTTAGAGGATACATTGCAGCTTTTGGAATACTTCCAAGAGGAAGCGGATGTTATAGATGTGTCCGCAGGCCTCAACGGTTCTTTACAGTATCAGATAGATGCTAACTATCTGCCTGACGGATGGCGTTCATATATGGCTAAAGCCGTTAAAGCAAAATTCGGCAAGCCTTGCGTAACAACGGGCAATATTCGTGACCCTAAGGTGGCTGATGAAATCCTTGAAAGAGGAGATGCAGACATCATCGGTATGGGTAGAGGTCTTATCGCTGACCCTGACTGGGTAAACAAGGTGGAATTTGGCGATGTTAAGGATATTAGAAAATGTATTTCCTGTAATGTTGGTTGTGCAGGACACAGAATCGGTATCAACAGACCTATTCGTTGTACCGTTAACCCAGCAGTTCCTACCGGCGAAGGATATAAGAAAAAACACATCAGCAAGCCTTGCAATGTAGTTGTTATCGGCGGAGGAACAGCAGGAATGGAAGCTGCCTGCACAGCGGCTGAAGTGGGCTGCACCACCTTCCTTATAGAAAAGAAACCTTATCTTGGCGGACTTGCTGCGGAAATTTCAAAGATTCCTGATAAGAAGAGATTGGCGGATTTTCCTAATTACATGATCCACCGTGCAGAGAACCTGAAAAACCTATTTGTATTTACGAACACCGAAGGTACTGTAGACTTTGTTAAAAACCTTAAACCAAATGTTATAGTCAATGCAACGGGTTCTCTGCCTCTGCTTCCGCCTATTGACGGTTTGCATGACAACCTGGGCAAAGAGGGAAGCCATGTGTATTCCATCTTTGACATGATAGAAAATATCAACAATTATCCTGAGGATATGAAGGGTAAAAAGGTTGCGGTAATCGGCGGAGGTGCCGTAGGCCTTGATGTAGTTGAATTCTTTGCTCCGAGGGGAGCGGAGGTTACCATCGTTGAAATGCTTCCTGCCATCGGAAACGGCATCGATCCTGTTTCAAAGGTTGGCACATTTACACTGATGAAAAAATACGGTGTCCGCCAGATGACAAATACGGCTCTTAAAGAAGTGAAAGCTAATTCCTTCCTGGTGGAAACAAAGGACGGAATGGAAGAACTGGACTTTGATTACGGTTTCGTTTGCCTGGGTATGAAGGCAAATGCTCCTGTACTCAATGATATAAAAGAGGCCTTTGAAGAAGATGGCAATGTCGAAATTGTAAATATCGGCGACAGTGTAAGAGCAAGAAGAATCATAGAAGGAACCGATGAAGGTAGAAATATTTTAAATACTCTTGAAAAGAGAGGATATTTTTAAAACTCCGAAAACTCCTACGTTTGATTTCACTTAATAAAAAACAGGGAATGGTTACGATTAGTGTAATCCTTCCCTGTTTTATTTTATTACGTCGTTTTTCATTTCCAAGGCTCTGTTTTCTGCGTTTTCTTCGCTGTCGATAACATCGTGTTCATATGGAGCAAACATGTATCCGCTGCTGATGAGAAAGTCTGCTGTGGCTCTGTTGTTGGCCATCGGTATATCGTAAACCGTTGAAATTCTCACAAGAGCCTTGATGTCCGGGTCATGGGGCTGAGCTTCCAGGGGATCGGAAAAGAATATAAGCATATCTATTTTTCCGTCGGCTATAAGGGCTCCCACCTGCTGATCTCCGCCGAGAGGGCCTGACTTGTAAGCCTTAACCGGCAGCCCTGTTGCTTCTGCCACGAGCCTTGCAGTGGTGCCTGTTCCGCATAGGAAATGACCGCCTAAAGTAGCCTTATTTTTGATGCACCAGCTTACCAATTCATCCTTCTTATTATCGTGGGCGATAAGTGCGATGTGCTTTTGCGTGTTCATTGTCTTTTTCATCTGAAATCCTCCTTTCCTTATTATATTAGTGGTACGGATGTCGTATTCCACAACTCTAATATATACTAAAATCCTCAAAAAACAACAGCGGCGGCATAGAATTAACACATATTAACAGAAGTTTTACAATGGATTAACAAATATGGTAAAATTAAACGATTGTAACTTAATTTCGAATTAAGAAAGGACCGATAAGAAATGACTGAAACAGCGACTAAAAAGGAAAATGCATTTGACCGGAAAAGAACTTTCAGACAGGCTTTTTTAGATTCGCTGCCGGTGATGGCAGGATATGTGGTGCTTGGTCTGGGATATGGACTGATTATGGAGACCAGTGGATACAGCTTTTTGTGGGCTATGGCCATGAGCATATTTGTCTTTGCAGGCTCCATGCAGTATGTTACCGTATCCTTGCTCACGGGAGGAGCATCTCTTATCACTACGGGCCTTATGACACTTATGATAAACGCAAGACATTTCTTTTATGGCATATCCATGCTTGGTAAATACAAGGATATGGGTAAGGAAAAGCCGCTGCTAATACATACTCTTGTGGATGAAACATATTCGCTGGTATGTACAAGGCTTCACGACGAAGAATGGTTTGACGAAAAGAAATACTATCTGTATATATCTTTGCTCAACTGGAGCTACTGGGTGGTTGCCAGTGCTGCAGGAGGCATAGCGGGAACCTTTATAACCTTCGACACAACGGGTATAGATTTTGCTATGACAGCACTGTTTGTGGTTATATTTACAGAACAGTGGCTGAGTACAAAGGAGCATCTGCCTGCTCTTACGGGGCTTGGGGCTTCCCTAATATGCTTGCTTGTATTCGGACTGGACAGATTTTTGATTCCGGCCATGGTACTGATAAGTGCGGTATTGCTACTTCTCAGAAAAAGACTGGAGGAAAAATAAATGCAGATAGATGTAATACACAGTATAGCCATAATAGCGGTGGTAGCTTTAGTAACCGCTCTAATAAGATTTTCGCCTTTTATTATCTTTCCTGCGGGAAAGGAAGCGCCTAAAACCATAAATTATCTGGGAACGGTGCTCCCATATGCCATAATGGGAATGCTGGTAATATACTGCCTGAGAAATACTTCCTTTGCTTCTGCAGGTCAGTGGGCACCGGCATTTATATCCGTTGCGTTGGTGGTAGCACTCCACGTGTGGAAACGAAATACCCTTATAAGCGTTCTGTGCGGTACAATATGCTATATGGTACTGGTGCAGACGGTGTTTGCATAGACAAAATATGATATAATTACCTGATAAGTATATCTGTGAAAGGAAAAAGTATGAAAAAAATAGTATCGCTGGTGACGGCATTTGTTATGGTGGCAGCCCTTGCGGCGGGCTTTGGTTCTGCCTTTAGCAGAGTTTCGGCTGCAGAGGGGGATACGGTATCGGTGCTGTTTACCCATGACATGCATAGCCATCTGGAAACGGAAAAGCAGACCAGAGACGGTAAAACCACGGAAAGCGGCGGTTTTGCCAAGATTAAGACTGTAAAGGACGATGTGGAAAAGGATTATCCGGGAACTTTCCTGCTAGATGCAGGGGATTTTTCCATGGGTACACCTTTCCAGACAATCTTTAAATCTGATGCGGCAGAACTTTCAGTAATGGCGCAGATAGGTTATGATGCAACAACCTTCGGTAATCATGAATTTGATTACGGAGCTGCAGGACTTGCCGACATGCTTAATACCGCAGCAAAATACGACAGCGATGACTACACCATGCCTGCCATTGTAGGCACTAATATAAATTGGGAGGCAACCTTGTCAGATGAGGAAGCCTATCCTGACGGACAGAAACTGAAAAAGGCCTTTGATAACTATGGAGTTGAAGATTATACCATCATAGAAAAGAATGGCGTAAGAATGGCTATATTCGGAGTAATCGGTGATGAAGCCATAAGCAATGCCCCTGAAGCGGGATTAGCCTTCAGCGATTATGTTAAAAGAGCCCAAAAGATAGTAGATGAAATCGAAGAAAACGGCGATGCCGATATTATCGTTGCTTTAAGCCATGCAGGAACAAACGAAGATGACTTCAGCAGTTCAGAGGATGTCAAACTAGCTAAGGAAGTTAAGGGAATAGATCTTATTATAAGCGGACATTCTCATACTGTTCTCGATGAAGCGCAGAGCGTAGGAGATACAACTATAGTCTCATGCGGAGAGTACACTGACAATGTAGGACACCTGGTTTTGGAAAAAAGCGGGGACAGCTATAAAGTTAGCGATTATCAGATTATAAAACTGGACGGCAGCGTGAAAAATGACAGCGATGTTCAGAGGACAATTGAAGGATTTAAATCTACGGTAAACAGCAAGTTCTTTAGCGATTACGGATATTCCTATGATGAGGTGCTAGCAGAAAGCGACTTTGCCTTTACCGATATAGGTGAGTTCGGAAAGCAGCAGGGTGAAGAGCCTTTGGCAAATTTGATTTCCGATAGTTACATCTATGCTGTAAAACAGGCGGAAGGCAGTGACTCTGAACCTGTTACAGCGTCAATTATTCCTGCGGGAACTGTAAGAGCATCCTTTGATGAAGGCGATATTACAGTGGCAGATGCCTTTAATGTAAGTTCCCTTGGCATGGGAGCTGACGGAAGTGTCGGCTATCCTGTTGTAAGCATATATCTTACAGGTAAGGAGCTTAAGACGGCCGCCGAGGTTGATGCGTCAATTTCTCCGGGAATGGGTGTTGCCCGTCTTTATATGAGCGGCATCGGCTATACCATAAACGATAAGAGACTCTTTTTAAACAGAGCTACAGATGTTGCAATAATCGATAACGAAGGAAATGAAATAGAAAAACTGGATAATGATAAGCTGTACAGAGTTGTGGGAGGACTTTATTCCTGCCAGATGCTGAGCATTGTAAAGGACCAGTCACACGGTTTGCTTTCCATCGAGCCAAAGGATAAGGACGGCAATGTAATAACAGATTTTACTGAGCACATCGTAAAGGACAGAGACGGACAGGAACTCAAGGAATGGTACGCTTTAGCGTCATATATTGATTCCTTTGAAGGAAACAGCGTGCCTGACTACTATTCTACAACCCACAACAGAAAAGTGGTGGATAACAGTCTTAATCCGGTGAAACTGTTTAAGCAGCCTAACCACATTGCCATAATGCTGACAGCAATAATCCTTATACCGGTGGTAATCATCGTGGGTATAATAGTTGCCTTTGTAAAAAGGAGAAATGCAAGGCGAGGATTTGCAAAGAGCATGTTCTCAGGAAGCAGAAACCGCGGCTACAAGAGAACTATGAGCTCCCGCGGTGTAAGGCCGTCAGTTCGTCACAGAAAGATGAGCATGAAGGGTAGAAAAAGAAGATTTTAACAGTTGAGAGGTGATATGGTGAAGGATATAGTCATAGCAACTCAGAATAAACATAAGATTGAAGAGATAGAAAAGATAACAAAAAACTTCGGTTTCAGACTTTTAAGCGGCAAAGAAGCGGGTATAGGCGGAGTTGATGTTGTCGAAGACGGTACGACCTTTGAGGAAAATTCATATAAAAAGGCTTCGGAAATTATGAAGCTGACAGGTATGATAACCATAGCTGATGATTCTGGCCTTGAGGTGGACGCCTTAGACGGTGCACCGGGCGTTTATAGTGCTCGCTTTGCCGGTGAAGATGCTTCTGACGAAGATAACAATAGGAAGCTGATGACTGAGCTTAAAGGAGTTCCCTTTGAAAAAAGAACAGCCAGATATGTATGTGTTATTACCATGTTGTTCCCTGATGGCAGAAAACTGGTGGCAAGGGGAGAAAGCGAAGGACATATAACTGAAGAACCGTCAGGAAATAACGGATTTGGTTACGATCCGTATTTTATACCGGAAGGATACGATAAAACCTTCGGGTGCTTTGATATGGATGAAAAAAATAAGATAAGTCACAGAGCGAGAGCGCTGGAAAAACTGGCGCAGCTGCTGGATCAGGAGGAAAACCGTTAATATGCGTAAAAGGGATCGTGTATTTAAAATGATCACCCTGGGATTAAAGCAGATGCAGGACCCGTATTACCAGGGCTTTGCAGCGCAGCTGTCATTTTACTTTATTTTGGCGCTGGTACCTATAATACTGTTGATATCCCAGGTGCTGACAAGCATATTTAAACAGAACCTTGAAGATGCCATAGGATGGATTATGGATTATATCGGAACTTCTGGCATAGGCAGCTATATCGAAAAGCTGGTAATAGGTAACGGCGGCGGTGCCATGAGTCTGGTATTTATAATCATCGCTGTTTGGGCGGCTTCTAGGGTTCAGTTCTCCATGATGAGAATTACAAATTATACTTTCAGTGACGGACAGTCCACAGGAAAGGGCTTTTTGAGAGACAGGATAAGAGCCTTTGCAACCATGGGCCTTACCATACTGACAATAGTATTTGCCATAATAGTGCTGCTGTACGGAGATGTTATTTTAAGTACAGTTCTTAAAATCATCGGAAAGGAAAGCGATGCCACCGATATTTGGATGGTATTGCGCTGGCCTATAGCTATAGTACTGTATTTTCTGATGATCAGCTTTAACTATTATGTGCTTCCTATGCGCAGGATGAAATTTAGAGAAATTATACCGGGAAGTATATTTGCTTCAGTGGGCCTTTTGATTGTATCCTATCTGTATTCGAAATACGCATTTAGCATAGCCAACTACAGCTTACTATACGGTTCCTTGGCAACGATAGTGGCGTTGCTGTTCTGGTTTTACTTCCTTGCATGGGTGCTGTTTTTGGGTATACTTGTAAACAAGGTGTGGGCTGATACAAAGACATATTGACGAATTGTTGATGACATAAGAGATTTAATACCAAAAGACCGGAATATCCGTAAGGATGCTTCCGGTCTTTTGTAATGCGTATATTAGAAAATGCAATGTGTTATCTGCTTCTTATAATCCTTATCCTTATGATGCCGTCAATATCCAGAGCGCTTTTAAATTGCTCTTCTGTAACCTCGGCGTCTATGTCCATGAGGGTTATGGCAAAATCGCCCTTGGATTTATTTGTCAGATCTCTGATATTTACATTGAGATCGGACATGATGCCTGTAATCTTACCCAACATAGAAGGAATATTTTTATTTAAAATACATACTCTGGCGTGAGCCTCCTTGTTAAGTTCGCCCATGGAGCAATTAGGATAGTTTACGGAATTTACAACGTTTCCCTTTTCGATATATTCCATTAGCTGATCTGCTGCCATCATAGCGCAGTTGTCTTCGGCTTCTTTAGTGGAAGCGCCTAGGTGCGGCAGCATTATGACTTTATCAAGACCTGCGATTCCAGCAGTTGGAAAGTCAGTTACATAGTAACGGAGGCTTCCTGCTGCAAGGGCTTCTGTAAGAGCCTTTTCGTTAACAAGTTTGTCCCTAGAGAAGTTTAAAAGCACCGCACCGTCCTTCATCTGGCTAAAACGCCTAGAATCAAACATACCTGTGGTGTCTTCAGTTGCAGGAACATGCAAAGTTACAAAGTCGCTGGCGGCAAGTAGCTCGCCGGCATCTTCTGTTACTGGTATCGTGTTGGAAAGATTATGAGCCGATTTAATGGATATAAATGGGTCATATCCGATAACATTCATGCCGAGAGTTTGGGCAGCATTGGCAACCAATACGCCTATGGCTCCGAGACCTACAACGCCCAAGGTCTTTCCGGCTATTTCGGTTCCGGCAAACTGACTTTTGCCCTTTTCCACTGCCTCGGAAATATTTTCCGTTAGGGAAGATGCCCATTTTATACCAGATGGAATATTTCTTGCTGCCAGAAGCATTCCGGCAATTACCAGTTCCTTTACGGCATTGGCATTGGCTCCAGGAGTGTTGAATACAACGATGCCTTCCTCTGCGCATTTTTCTACCGGTATGTTGTTGACGCCGGCGCCTGCCCTGGCGATGGCCAAAAGCTCATCGGAAAATTCCATGTCCTTCATGTTCTGGCTTCTTACGATGATTCCCGATGCCTTTTCGGGCTCGTCGATAAGAGTATATTTATCACTGAAGCGGCTTAGTCCTGCCGGCGATATTTTGTTTAGTGTAGCGATTTTATACATTGAAATAGCTCCTTTCCAGAAAAATTGTTGATATAAAGTATAACACTTTACCATATTCAAGTAAAGTGTTATAATTCTGAAAAAGGCGAAAATAGCGACAATTTGGAGGTATGATACAGATGAAAAGAGCTTTTAATTTTTCGGCAGGTCCGTCGATGCTGCCGCTTGATGTTATGGAAAAGGTGGCAGCAGAGCTTACGGATTACAACGGATGCGGTGAGTCGGTAATGGAAATGTCCCACAGATCAGCTGAATTTAAGCAGATTTTAAAGGATGCTGAAGCGGATTTAAGGGATCTTATGAGCATACCGGACAACTATAAAGTGCTCTTCCTTCAGGGCGGAGGTACGTTACAGTTTTCAATGGTGCCTTTAAATTTGATGACGGGTTCAAAAAAGGCAGACTATATCGTAGGCGGCTCATGGGCTAAAAAGGCGGCTAAGGAAGCTGCTAAGTTCGGTGATGTCAAAGTTGTGGCTTCCTCTGAAGATGACAATTTCACATATATACCTAAGGTGGATAAAAGTCAGATAAGACCGGATGCTGACTATGTGCATATAACGTATAACAACACCATCTACGGAACTCATTATGCAGAGGTTCCTGATGTGGGCGATGTGACGCTAGTTGCAGATATGTCATCGTGTATACTTTCCGAAAATATCGATGTAAGTAAATTTGGTCTCATATATGCTGGTGCTCAGAAAAACATCGGCCCTGCAGGTATGACTCTTGTGATTGTAAGAGAAGACCTTTTAGGTAAAGCTCCTGCGGATATTCCTATTTATTTAGATTATCAGATTCACGCTGACAATGATTCTTCATACAACACGCCTCCTTGTTTTGCCATATATGTAGCAGGAGAAGTGTTTAAGAAAATCAAGAGGGAAGGCGGCGTTGAAGTGCTTCTTAAGGCCAATGTTGAGAAGGCAAAGATGCTTTATGATTACATCGACGGCAGCGGATTTTATAAATGTCCTGTGGCTAAAGAGGATAGATCATTGATGAATGTTGTCTTTGTAACGGGAAACGGAGACCTGGACAAGAAGTTTGTTTCCCAGGCAAAGGAAAAGGGACTGCATAATCTGGGAGGACACAGATCCATAGGAGGAATGAGAGCATCAATTTACAATGCAATGCCTAAAGAAGGTGTTGAGGCACTTATAGACTTCATGGAGGAATTCAGAAAGGAAAACGCTTAAATTTAAGCAGGTGAAGATATGAAATATTTTGTACTGGTGCCCGACGGGGCAGGAGATGAAAAACTAGAAGAACTGGGAGGTAAAACTCCTTTGGAAGTGGCTAATATGCCATGTGCAGACGCTTTAGCTGCAGAAGGCGAAGTGGGCATGGTAAGAACCGTACCTGAAGGCATAGCGCCGGGAAGCGATGCGGCAAATCTGTCGGTCATGGGTTATGACCCGGCAATTTATCTCACAGGAAGATCTCCTTTGGAAGCTGCCAGCATCGGCATAGATATGGATGATACGGATGTTGCCTTCAGAACAAACATAATAACCATCGAAGGTGACGGGGCCTACGAGGATATGACCATTGTGGACCACAGTGCAGGAGACATAACCACCGCAGAGGCGCAGCAGCTTATTGAAGCTCTAGCTGCAGAGCTTTCCACAGAGGATATAAAGTTTTATCCGGGCGTAAGCTACAGGCACTGCATGATAATGAAAAACGGTCGTACGGATTATGAATTGACTCCTCCTCACGATGTTTTGGGACAGAGGGTTGGAGATTATCTGCCAAAGGGCGAGGGGGCCGAGTTCATCACCGATATGATGAAAAAGAGCTATGAGATTTTAAAGGATCATCCCGTAAACCTTGAGAGAATCAAAAAAGGCCTTAATCCTGCAAATACTGCATGGATATGGGGTCAGGGTAAGAAGCCTGCTCTTTCCGCCTTTAAGGAAAAGTACGGACTTTCCGGTGCTGCAATAAGTGCCGTTGACCTTATCAAGGGTATAGCAATCTGCGCAGGCCTTGACAGTATCGATGTGGAAGGAGCAACAGGAACCCTTCATACCAATTATGACGGAAAGAAGGATGCGGCTATAAAGGCCTTTGAAGAAGGCAAGGATTTTGTATATATGCATCTTGAAGGCCCGGATGAATGCGGACATCAGGCTGATATAGACGGTAAGATTGAAGCCTTAGAAAAGATAGATGAACTGGTGCTTAAGCCGGTTGTGGAATATCTGAAAGAAAGTGATGAGGACTTTAAAGTGCTTATCGTTCCAGATCACAGGACTCCGATATGCATAAGAACCCATAGCTCCACTCCTGTACCTTATGTGATTTACAGAAGTGATGATGTAAAGGAAAAGGATAGCTCCAGAGGATTTAACGAAACCGCAGGAGAAGCTTCAGGAAGATTCTTTGAGCAGGGGTACGAAATGGCGGATTATTTCTTTGCCGGATAGAATATTTATTGCAGATGGATATCCGAATCTACTTTTCTTATGATATAATAAATAAGATAGTATCATGGAGGAGAGCCATCCTAGATGGCGGGGAAGTATGACATTAAACCGAAGAATAAGGAAGACATATATTTGTTTTATAACGGCATTGATTATGGTACTGTCTGTATTTACACAGGCAGTACCTGTTTTTGCTGTAACCGGTGAAGCTCCAGTTACAGATAGCAGCGCAGCAATTGTTGTAGATGCGGGAACGGGAGCCGTTGTCTATCGTAAAAATGAAAAGGCATCTTTTAATCCGAAAGCGATGACAAAGCTGATGACTGCCCTTGTTGCGGCGGATAAAAAGAAGCTGACGGATGGAGATATAGCCGAGATAGGAGATATGCTGACAGCTTCTGACAGCAAAGGGGCTGAAACACTGGCGAAGGAAACCTATGGAAGCACATCTGCCTTCTGCAAGGAAATGAATGCCAAGGCTAAGGAACTGGGATGTAAAGGTACAAATTTTGTAAGTCCGGTAGGACAGACATCAGATGAAAAACACAAAACCACTCTGACGGATATGAAGTTGATTGCTAAGGCTTTTGCGGACAGCAAGCTTTCTTCGACAATAAAAACGGAAAAAAAGAAGGATAAAGATGAAAAAGCTTATATGACGCTTATCAGAGGTGATGGTGAAAAAAGCGGCATTTGCACAGTGGCTGTTGGAGATAAAGGGGAAACAAGACTTATTGCACTGGCAACGGGAGGATCTTCTGCCAAAAGCAGTCTTACAGATGCAGAGTCTCTGCTCAGCTACTGCCTGGACAACTACAGGACATACACTGCAATGAAGGCCGGTGAAAAAGCTGGAAAGGTAAAGGTTAAAGGCGGACAGAAAAGCTATGCCAAAGTAGCGGCAAAAGAGGACCTTAAGGTGACACTTCCATCGGAAGGAGCGGATTCCTTGGTAGAAACCGAAACGGTACTGGACGAGGAGCTTAAAGCGCCGGTGGAAAAGGGGACTGTGGCAGGTAAGGTCAGAGCCATAGAAGCGGGAGTCGTAACCGCAGAAGTGGATTTAGTAGTGACCGGAGACATAGGAACCGGCGGACCATGGACCAAAGTAGGCATTTCAGATTATATGCTTATTGGCATAGGGGCTGCGTTGGTGCTGCTATTGATTTTAGCTATTGTTATTAAAGTCAAGAAAAGCCGCAAAAAAAAGAGAATTGCCGAAATGAGAGCAAAAAAAAGGCAGGAAGAAGCCATGCGTATTGCTCTTGAAAGGGCAGAAAAGAAAAGAAGAGATTGGCCTTATTAACGGAGGAGCCGATGTTTGATATACAGGAAAATTTAAAAAAACTCCCGGATGAACCGGGAGTTTATCTGCATAAGGATAAGCTGGGACAAATAATATATGTGGGAAAAGCCGTTTCTCTAAAAAAGAGAGTAAGGCAGTACTTTCAGTCTTCAAAAAATATGGATCCAAAGGTTAGAGCCATGGTTGCCAATATTGAAGAGTTTGAGTACATAAGATGCGGCAGCGAGATGGAAGCGCTGGTGCTGGAAAACAACCTTATAAAAAAGTATCAGCCTAAGTACAATATACTTTTGAGAGACGACAAAACTTATCCGTATATATGTGTAACGGCGGACAAATGGCCGAGAATCATCAAGACAAGAAGACTATTAAAGGACGGGGCAAAGTATTTTGGGCCGTATAGTGATGTGGGCGCCGTAAACAGCATGGTGGATCTTTTAAACAGCGTCTACCGCATAAAAAAATGCTCTGCTTCCGAATTTCCGGAAGGGTTTAGACCATGTCTTAACTATCACATAGGTCAGTGTGACGGCATATGTGCGGGCAAAGCCGATTACGGCGAGTATATGAAAAGAGTCGAAGAGGCTGTTAAATTTCTCAGGGGAAAGCAGTCAGACCTTTTGTCATACCTTAAGGAACAGATGAACGAGGCATCAGAAAATTTGGACTTTGAAAATGCCGCAAGATACAGGGATTATATTATTGCGGCAAAGGCCCTTACGGAAAAGCAGAGAGTCACCCTGTCCCACGGTGGGGATATGGATTTAATCCTGTATGCAGGCAGAGGATATGTGACAAAGTTCCTTGTGCGTGACGGTAAGCTCATAGGAAGGGACACTTTTGATATGAAAGTGCCTGAAACCGAAGAAGCAGGAAGCGTCATCGAGGCTTTCATAAAACAGCATTACGGACAGATGCCTGAGGGTCCGTCGGAAATTCTTCTCAGCAAAGATTTAGAAGATAGAGAAATTTTACAGGAATTTCTTTCCCAGTGCTGGGGTAAAAAGGTCTCTATAAATGTTCCGGTCAGAGGCGAAAAGAAAGCTTTTATGGAAATGGCTCTAAGGGACACCATGGAACTGACTGACAGCATAGAGGAAAAGGAAAAAAATAAGAAGGAACGAGCCGAAAGATTAAGAACGCAAATAGGCGATGTGATTGCAAAGGCAAAGGTCGGGCCGACGTCTGAAAGTTGGGTTGACGAAGAGACGGGAGAAATCATATCGTTGTTAAGCGATACAAAAAACAGAGATTACAGAGTTGAAGCTTACGACATTTCAAATATAAACGGAGTGGACAATGTGGGTGTCATGGTTGTTTATGAGGGGCTTAAACCGATAAAGAAAGCATACAGAAAGTTTAGGATAAAAACGGTGGACGGTGCCGACGATTATGCTTCCATGAGGGAGGTCATAACCCGCAGAGTAAAAAGAGGACTTTCGGGAGACAAGACATTTTTACCTTTGCCGGACCTGATGCTTATAGATGGCGGAAAGGGTCATGTGCAGGTGGTGAGAGAAACCTTGGATAGCCTCGGCGTGGAAATAGCCGTTACTGGAATGGCAAAGGATGACTTTCACAGAACAAGAGCCCTTGTTTATTGTCCCCAGTCTGCAGGTGGCAACGGAGAATTTGCCGAAGAAGAGCTTAAAGGCAACGGCATGCTCTTTGGCTATATTGGAGGAATTCAGGAGGAAGTTCATAGGTTTGCCATTGACTATCACAGGGGCAAGCGTCGAAAGGGAATGCTTAAATCGGTATTAGACGATATACCAGGTATAGGCCCGAAAAAGAGGACTTCCCTTATGAATTATTTTGGCAATGTAGAAAAAATAAAAGAAGCTTCCGTAGAGGAACTGCTCAAGGTGCCCGGTATAACTCAGGCAAATGCTGAGGTGATAGTTAATTTCTTTATTGATAAAAAAGGCGACTGATGGTATAGTAAATAATCATTATCACTGAAAAAACGGAGGAAAGCACAATGACAGAAGAGAAGGATATGGTCACTCTCGAATTTGAAGACAAAGAAGTTGAATGTGAAATTATGGGTGTCTTTGAAGCAGAGGGAAAGGAATACATAGCTCTCATACCTGAAGACGGTACTGACGATGTATGGATTTACGGCTATAAGGAAGTCGGCGATGACGAATTTGAAATCATCGACATTGAAGACGATGCTGAATTTGAAGCGGCTGTAAAGGAATTTGACGCAATAATGGCATCAGCAGAATAATAATGACATATCTGAAGCACGCAGGCAAAAGCTGCGTGCTTTTTTATTACAGTTGCAAAAGTCTCTTATATTGACAGGAAACGCAGGGGGGTATACCTGCTTCCAAGGCTGTTGTATTTAAAGCCGGAAGAGGACTTAAAGAAAAGATTAACGGATAAGTTCAATATGTATTTATAACCTCGGATGTGATTTATATTACATCCGGTATTTTTTTGTTGGAAATTATGATAAAATATAAATTGTAGTTTTATATAAGTTGGATGGGGCGCGTAAAACCGTCTTCTGACAGCCGGCCGCGCGCCCCGGACAGTTAGGAGGAACAAATGAATAAAAAGGAACTGGTTGAAGCCATCGCAGGAAAAACTGGATTCACTAAAAAGGATTCGGAGTCAGTTCTTGATGCGGCCATGGAAACCATCGAAAATGAGTTGGTGAGTGGCGGCTCTGTTAAGTTGGTTGGATTTGGCAGCTTTGCTGTTGTCGGCAGAAGACCGAGAACAGGTAGAAACCCAAGAAAACCGGAACAGCCAATTAAAATTCCTGCTTCCAAAGCTGTTGTATTTAAAGCCGGCAGTGACCTTAAAAAGAAGGTTAACAAATAGATTGACAGAAGTGGAAAACGGCACAACTTTTCCGGGTGCGATAAAGTCGCATCCGGAATTTTTACGACCGGATATCAAATAAGTAAAGCAAAGTGCCACGGAGGAAGAAAGAAGTATGACAAATTCAGCAGAAAACAAAAGATATGACATAATAATAGTTGGTGCAGGAGCCGGCGGTGTGTTTATGACCTATGAGCTTATGAAGCTTAAAGCTAAAGCGAAGGTTTTAGTTATAGAAAAGGGCGGCCCTCTGGAAAACAGAAAGTGTCCTATTTCCGCAGGAAAAACTGATAAGTGCGTTAAATGCAATCCGTGCAGCATTATGAACGGATACGGCGGTGCAGGATCCCTTTCTGACGGAAAATACAATATAACAACTCAATTCGGCGGGGAACTGCATAAATATATAGGCGAGGAAAAAGCCATGGAGCTGATGGAATATGTGGACAGCGTTTTATGCGAACACGGAGGTGCTGACGCAAAGCTCTATTCCACAGGAAACTCCGAACTTAAAACTATAGCGTTGAGAAATAATCTGCATCTGCTGGAAGCAAAGGTAAGACATCTGGGAACGGACAGAAATATTAAAATTTTAGGAAACATGTATGCCGAAACCGGAAATGCCATAGAACATAAATTCTATACGGGAGTTGCAGATGTTAAGCATCTGGGAGATCATGATTTTGAAGTTGTGACAGAGGACGGTGAAAGTTACAGATGTTCTGATCTGGTGCTGGCTACCGGTAGAAGCGGCTCCAAATGGATAGGAGATATATGCAGCGGCATGGGTATTCATATGAGCTCCAACAGAGTGGATATAGGAGTGAGAGTTGAGCTGCCTGCGGAAATCTTTAAGCATATTACAGATGAAGTATACGAATCAAAAATAGTATACAAAACGGAGCAGTATAACGACCAGGTAAGGACATTTTGCATGAATCCTTACGGAGAGGTGGTAACGGAAAATACCAACGGTATTATCACTGTGAACGGGCACAGCTATGCAGATCCGGCCCTGAGAACGGAAAATACTAACTTCGCACTTTTAGTTACTAATACATTTACTGAGCCTTTTAAGGATAGCAATGAATATGGTGAGTCCATAGCCAGACTTTCAAATATGCTGGGAGGAGGAGTTCTGATGCAGCGCTTCGGTGACCTTGTTAAAGGCAGAAGAAGCAGCGAGCGCAGAATGGAAAAGTGCTTTACAAGGCCTACTCTTAAAGCTACACCGGGAGACTTATCTCTTGTCATACCAAAAAGACAACTTGACAGCATAATCGAAATGGTATACGCTTTAGACAAGATTGCGCCAGGAACGGCCAATGAGGACACATTGCTTTATGGAGTTGAGGTTAAATTCTATAATTCTAAAATCGATGTGGACGAAAATTTGGAGACGGCCGTAAAGGGTCTTTATGCTTTAGGGGACGGCTCCGGAGTAACTCATTCGCTTTCACAGGCTTCGGCCTCGGGAGTGTATGTGGCAAGGAGACTTGCTGAAAAATACGGTAAATAACAGATCAATTTATGATATAGGAGGATAAGGATGAACGGTTTTGCGCGTAATTCACACATAAACAAAGCGGCCTGTATGACATGCTGCTGTTGTTGTTGTGCGAAAAACTGTGATGATACGCGCGAGTCTGACGGGTTCTTATCTTAAATCAGAAGGCAGCATATTGCCTTTCCAAAGATTAAAAATGCGGACAAAAATAGAGCGTATCATCGATTAAGTTGATACGCTCTTTTGTTTTGGTTTAGTACTCCCGTACAAAATCAAGCTTGCTGCCGTTATAGACATTTAAGTCAAGATGAGGCAGATATCCAGAGTAGCCTTCCAGTTTTCCTTCAAAGGAATACTGTAAAAATTTCCAGTCGCTGCCGTCAGGCAGGGTTTCCGGAAATGACAGGTCGGCTAACCAAATGTCGTTATCGTAATTGCCTTTTACATACTCCTCATAGAGGGCGGATGTGGTGTAGATAATCGGCTTCTTGTCGTAATGGTCTTCAAGCATTTGAAGCATAGGCTGGATAATTGAGTCCACGGTTTCCTGGGATGGATGATTGCTTATAAAATCACCGTAAAGCTCCAGGTCGATTACCGGCGGAAGAGAGCTGCTTTCTTTAGGAACATTGGAAATGAAGTTTTCCGCCTGAGTTTCGCCGCTGCTTTCGAAGCTCATAAAGTGATATGCGCCTACTTTAAGATGAGTATCCGTTGCACCTTCCCAGTTATACTCGAAGTTTTTATCTACATGGCTGCTGCCTTCGGTGGCTTTGATAAAGACAAAGGCTATATTCTGATCTGCTAGGGTAGGCCAGTCGATATCTCCTTGATAATGGGAAACATCGATGCCGCGAACAGGATAATCGATACCGTCATCGGGAGCATCCGGAACGGAAAAATATTCTGCAACAAAAACTATAGCCTTTATAATGAGCAGAAGGGCAATTACAAGACAAGCGAGTATTAAATATTTTCTTATTTTTAAATTTCTTTTTTTAGTATTTTTCATGGCATTATGATAACATATAACGATACAAAAGTAATCCGGAGGATAAAAAACACATGGAAAGTTTAAAAAACAAACTGACCGAGGAAGGCAGAGCCATCGGCAGCGATATCCTTAAGGTCAGCGACTTTTTAAACCATCAGATAGATGTACAGCTGATGAAGGAAATCGGCAGAGAGCTTGCCGACAGATTTAAAGGAGAAAAAATAGATAAGGTACTTACGGCAGAGTCTGGAGGCATAGCGGTAGCCTTAGCAACGGCGGAGGCTATAGTCTGTAGCAAGGCACTGTTTGCTAAAAAGACAGTGCCTAATACGATGACCGGAGAGCGTTATAGTGCAGAAGCTAGATCCTTTACAAAGGGAACAGTGTCAAATTTGTGCGTTGATAAGGAACTGCTTAAAGAGGGAGAAAGAATCCTCATCGTGGATGACTTCCTGGCCCATGGACAGGCTGCCTTGGCATTAGCCGACATAGCGGCTCAGGCAGGCTGCCAAGTAGTCGGCGTGGGAGCGGTAATAGAGAAGGCTTATCAGGGTGGAGCAGAGCGGCTGAGAGAAAAAGGCTTTAGAGTTGAGTCTCTGTCCCGGATAAAGTCTATCGACGACGGTAATGTGATATTCGGGTAATCGACAAAGGAAAGAATGAATGAAAAACATTAGCAAAAGATCCAGAAGAAATCCATGGAGAAACACCAGAAACGATTTCAAAATGCCATGGCAGAACATATGGGCAACGCTACTGACGGTAATGCTTCCCTTCGGTATATTGTTTCTGGCATCAAATATAGTGCTAAGAAGTAGCGCCTTTTATACATTTTATGTTTCAAGGAGCGGAGTGGCCGGAGAACTGCCATATAGCATAGAAAACAGTGATGTGGCAGGAGCGTTTCACGATTTTATGATGCATGGCAAAAGCACTTTCTCCCTTACAGAAAACAGAGATTATAAGCCTCAACAGGTTTTCGGCGAAAAAGCGGCGGATGTTATGGGGGATTTCAGACTGATAGCAGATATCAGTCTTGTAACCGGCATAGTTATTCTGATTGCTTGCATAGGTATTGGAATATGGCTTTATCGCAAGGGAAGCAATAAACTTTTGTATAGCCATTACCTTACTGCTTGGCCGGAGCTGGTGATATTGCTGGTGCTGATATCTGTGCCGGTGTTTGTGACTCCAATCAGAGAAGCTCTGATGTACGGCATATACGGAAAGGACTTTCCGCCGGGAGACAGCCTTTTACAAATCTTTGAAAATGGATTTTGGACATATTTTGGTGTAGCTCAGATATTGGCATCGATAGTGCTGATGCTGGTAATACTGTATATCATGAAGAAGTTTGTAACAGCTCACAAAATGTTTAAGTTTTAGATAATACAGCTAAAAGGAGGATGTAATGCTGCAGTTGATGACAGATATAAATAAGTGCGATATGCACATTCATACTTGTTTCAGCGACGGCGAGGATTCTCCTGAAGAAGCGATAATGTGGGCAAGGAATTGCGGCATGGAATGTGTTGCTATAACAGATCACGATGATGTACGAGGTGTAAAAAGAGCTGAAGCGCAAGCTGAAAAGCTAGGTATGATATTTCACAGCGGAATAGAGCTGTCCACAGATTTTAAAGGAATCAAGCTTCACATCTTAGGTTATGACATAGACACGAAAGATGAAGCATTGAAGAAGGCATGCGCTGTTGCCGCTGCAAGGCGGGTGAACAGAAACAAGAAACTGGTGGAGGTTTTAAATAAAACCTACGGCCTTACATGGGAAGAGGTTAAGGCGGAAACCACATCGGAATATGTGGGAAGACCTCATATGGCAAAAGCACTTGTAAAAAAAGGCTTAGCAGATGATGTAAGAGAGGTCTTTAAAAAAATATTTTCGAAACCGGAAATAGCTTCCGTAAAAAAGGAAAACATGAGCGCTGAGGAAGCGATAAATATAATCAAGGGTGCAGGAGGCACACCGGTGTTAGCACATCCGGGCAAAATAAGAAAAATCGGAGAAAAGGGAAGCGAAGAGTTTTTCGAAAATGTTGAAAGGATAATTCTGGAACTTTCACAAATGGGTCTTGAAGGCCTTGAATGTATTCATAAAGATCATTCGGAGCAAGAGGCAGAGGGCTTTATGAAGATGGCTCAAAAACTTAATCTGCTCATCACAAGAGGCTCGGACCATCATTGAAAAGAAACCTATCATAAGTTATAATATTTAATTGGACATAAAGGAGAAAATAATGTCTTTTTTCGGAAGAATAAGAGAAGATATAAGGACGGTAGTGGAAAAAGATCCAGCGGCAAGAAACGGATTGGAGGTGCTAATCTGCTACCCGGGGATTTGGGCACAGATACTTCACAGACCAGCTCACTTCCTCTACAACCATAATTTGAAACTACTGGCAAGAATCATTTCGCAGCTGGCGAGGTTTTTTACAGGTATTGAAATACACCCGGGAGCCAAAATCGGCAGAAGACTTTTCATCGATCACGGCATGGGTATCGTAATAGGAGAAACAACTGAAATCGGAGATGACTGCATGCTCTATCAGGGAGTTACCCTGGGAGGTACCGGTAAGGATGCCGGTAAAAGACATCCGACCTTGGGAAACAGAGTTATGGTAAGCTCTGGGGCAAAGGTTTTAGGACCTTTCACTGTAGGAGATGACGCCAAGATAGGCTCAGGGGCAGTAGTGCTCAAAGAGGTGCCTGCCGGATGCACGGTGGTAGGAGTACCGGGAAGAATTGTAAAGGGACCGCGTCCTATGACTGAAGAAATGGATCAGGTGCATTTGCCGGACCCTGTTACAAGAGAAATGGAACAGCTTAAAAAACGTATAGCCAAACTTGAAAAGATGCTTAATAAGTATGAGGAAAGGAATGGAGAAGAATATGAAAGTATATAACTCGCTCACAAGACAGAAGGAAGAATTTGTACCTAACAATCCCGATGAAGTAAAGGTGTATGTATGCGGACCTACAGTGTATAACTTCTTTCATCTAGGCAACGCAAGGCCATTTGTTGTATTTGATACTTTAAGAAGATACCTTAAATATATAGGATACAATGTTAACTTCGTACAGAACTTTACAGATGTTGATGACAAAATTATCAACAGAGCAAAAGAAGAAGGCATTTCAGCACCGGAAGTTAGCGAAAAGTATATAAAAGAATACTTTGATGATGCAAAGGCGCTTAATATTGTTCCAGCTGATACTCATCCTAGAGTTTCCGAAAACATCCAGCAGATTATAGAATTTGTAGAAACTCTTATTGAAAAGGGATATGCCTATGAAGTTGATGGGGATGTTTACTACAGCACAAGAAAATTCAAAGACTATGGTAAGCTTTCTAAACAGAACATAGAAGAATTAGAAGCCGGCGCAAGAATTGCCGTTGAAGAAAAGAAAAAAGATCCTTTGGACTTTGCCCTTTGGAAGGCAAGAAAAGAAGAAAGCGAAATCGCATGGGAATCTCCATGGGGGATGGGTCGTCCAGGCTGGCACATCGAATGCTCTGCCATGTCCAGAAGATATCTGGGACCTACTCTTGATATCCATGCAGGCGGACAGGACCTTCAGTTCCCTCATCATGAAAATGAGATAGCCCAGTCTGAGGCATGCAACGGAGTACCCTTTGCCAAGTATTGGATGCACAACGCTTACATCACAATAGATAAGGAAAAGATGTCTAAATCTCTTGGTAATTTCTTTACTGTAAGAGAGATTAGAGAAAAGTATAAAGGCGAAGTAATAAGATATTTCTTGCTTTCAGGTCATTATAGAAGCCCTATCGACTTTAACGACAATCTTATGGAAATGTCCAAGGCTTCTCTTGCCAGATTTGAAAATGCCAGAAAGAATCTGGAATTCCTTATCGAAAAGGGCGAAGGCCAGATGACAGATGATGAAAAGAAGGTATTTGGAAGCTATGACAGCTACAGAGCGAAATTCAAGGAAGCAATGGATGACGATTTGAATACCGCCGATGCGATTTCCGCAATCTTCGAGCTGGTTACTGCAATCAATCAGGCTGTAAAGGATGGCGCAAGCAAGGAATTTGCACAGAAGTCTCTGGATACACTTCTTGAACTCACTCATGTATTGGGACTTTTGGAAGCTGAAGAAAATGCCGATGTTGATGATGAAATCAAAAAGCTGGTAGATGAAAGAGAAGCTGCCAGAGCGGCTAAAGACTTTGCGAAGGCTGACCAGATAAGAGATGAACTTAAAGCAAAGGGCATTACTCTTAAGGATACACCACAGGGAGTTCAGATTATTAAAGAAGAAGTATAGGATATATGAGTTCATTAAATTCTGAAGATATAAAAATGATGAACACGGCGTCTCTCGCCTATATGGGGGACGCCGTATATGAGATTTATGTTAGAAAACGCGTGATTGAAAGCGGACGTGTGGCACCTTCCAAGCTGCATCGCATGAGCACAGGCTATGTTAAGGCCGAAGCTCAGGCAAAAGCCATAAGAGCGATGGAGGATATGCTAAGTGAGGAAGAAAGCTCCGTTGTAAAGAGGGGCAGAAATCACAGAGTCACTTCCAAAGCAAAGAACGCGGATATTGTCACGTACAGATGGGCGACGGCCTTTGAAGCGCTCATCGGATATCTTTACCTTCTGGACCGCAAGGAAAGGATGGAAGAGATAATCTTTAAGGCCATGGAGGTAATCGATGAGCAAGGCTGATAAATTGTTTGTAAACATGTGTAAGGACATTCTGGAAAACGGATATTCTTCAGAGGGACAGACAGTCAGAGCTGTCTGGGAAGATGGTACTCCTGCTCACACCATAAAGAAATTTGGTGTAGTTAACAGATATGATTTGCAGGAAGAATTCCCGGCTCTGACTCTGAGACCTACCGCAATTAAATCCGCAGTGGATGAACTTTTGTGGATATGGCAGAAAAAGTCCAATGACATCCATGAACTTAACTCCAAGATATGGGATGAGTGGGCTGATGAGCAGGGATCCATCGGAAAGGCATACGGATATCAGATGGGTATCAAGTACAAGTTCCCTCACGGAGAGATGGACCAGGTGGACAATGTAATCTGGCAGCTTAAAAATACTCCGTATTCAAGAAGAATTCTTACCAATATATATAAGTTTGACGATCTCATGGAAATGGGACTTGAACCATGTGCATATAGCGTGACGTTTAATGTTACGGGCAACAAGCTGAACGCAATCTTAAATCAGCGTTCTCAGGATATACTGGCGGCAAATAACTGGAATGTAGTTCAGTACAGCGTTCTGGTACATATGCTGGCTCAGGTTACGGGGCTTGTTCCTGGTGAGCTTGTACATGTTATCGCCGATGCACATATTTACGACAGACATGTGCCTATAATAAAGGAACTGATTGAAAGGCCTCAGTATGACGCTCCTACTTTCAGCTTAAATCCTAAGATAAAGGACTTTTACGATTTTACAACAGATGACCTCATAATCGGGGAATACAAGAAAAACCCACAGATAACAAATATTCCGATTGCGATATAAAGCTGCAGTCGCTGTAAAACAGATAGGAAAAAGAGGAATTTTATGAACTGTATAGTTGTCGCTGACATGAACTGGGCGATAGGAAAAGATAACGGTCTTCTGGCACATTTGCCGGGAGACCTGAAGTATTATAAAGAAAAAACTCTCGGCAAGGTGATAGTTATAGGTCGAAAAACACTAGAGTCATTTCCGGGAGGCAAACCGCTTCCAGGAAGAACAAACCTTGTGCTGACGGGAAATCCGGATTATAAGAATGAAAGCTGCATTGTGTGCTGCGGCATGGATGCCCTTGAAAAGGCTATGGACCAGTATGACGATGAGGATATATTCGTTTCCGGAGGTGCGATGATATATGATATGATGCTTGACAGATGCGACAAGGTGTTTGTTACAAAGATATTTTCGACCTTTGAAGCGGACAGATATTTCAGGAATATGGACGAAGATGAAAATTTTGTTCTGACCTGGGAAAGCGATGTTATGGAAGAAAACGGTCTGTCCTATAAGTTTACACTGTACGAGAGGAAATAAAAGCGGATAAATGGAAGATAGAAGAGATATTCTTGTGGGCAGAAATGCCGTGGCAGAGGCCGTAAAAAGCGGTAGAGAAATAGATAAGATAACCGTTGCCAATGGAAGCGACGGTTCTGTAAAAAAGACTGTGGCTATGGCAAAGGACAGAGGCATACCTGTTTATTTTGCTGATAGGCAGGCTTTGGATAGAATGGCGCCGGGAGAAAAACATCAGGGCATTATAGCTCAGGTATCAGGCTTTTCTTACAGCAGCATCGATGAAATTCTTGATGTTGCGGAAAATCGTGGAGAAGAACCATTCATTATAATACTGGATGGTATTGAGGACCCGCACAATCTTGGAGCTGTTATGAGAACGGCAGAATGCGTGGGTGCTCACGGTATAATCATTCCTAAGAGAAGAGCAGCATCAGTAACCGAAACTGCTGCAAAATCAGCTGCCGGAGCAGCAGAATATATGAAAGTTGCAAAGGTAACGAACATAAGCAGAGCTATAGATGAGCTTAAGGAAAGAGGCCTTTGGATAGCCGCCTGTGACATGGACGGGGACACCTATTGGCAAAGCAATCTTAAAGGTTCGATTGCTATCGTCATAGGCAACGAAGGCGCCGGCATAAGTAAGCTGGTAAAGGAGAAGTGTGATTTTACAGTATCCATGCCTATGAAAGGTAAAATTACATCCCTTAATGCGTCCAATGCGGCGGCAGTAATAATGTATGAAGTGAGAAGGCAGAGAGATGGCATCTGAAAATGATATGATTCGCTGTCGTAGGATGACAGATGAGGAACTGGCGATAGCAGCCAAGGGCGGAGATGCAGAAGCGGAGGAGTTTCTCATAAGAAAATACAAGGGAGAAATTAACAAGGTGGCGGGCATGTATTATATAGCCGGAGCTGACAGAGATGATTCGGTCCAGGAAGCTTTGATTGCTCTTTTTCGCGCTATCAGAAGCTTTGATGTCGATGGGGGAGCATCTTTCAGAACCTATGCTAGAGTGTGCATGGGAAGAAGACTTGTTTCCGCAGCACAGGCGGCAAGTAGGAAAAAGCATGCTCCGTTAAACGATTCTGTTTCTTTAGCAGATCCGATTACCCGTGAGGACGGTAACAGCGACGGACTTACTTTTTTGGATGTGATCGCAGCCAGAACAGATGATCCCTATACCAAGGCCATGGTAAACGATGTGTTTGAATATATAAACGCCAGCGGCAACGGGGTATTCAGTCCGATGGAAGCGGCGGTTTGGAACGGCAGAATGAACGGCAGATCTTACGATGAAATTGCAGCGGAGCTGGGCAAGGATAGTAAGGCTGTTTACAATGCCATGGAAAGGACTAAAAAGAAGATACTCAAATACCTTGATGTATAGGGTATGAATGTTGACATTTCAATACCCATATAGTAATATAAGACTGTTAACGCGCTGCTGTAGCTCAGTCGGTAGAGCACTTCCTTGGTAAGGAAGAGGTTCGGCAGTTCAATCCTGCTCAGCAGCTCCAATTTAATAAAAAGGTGGATTCTTTAAGG
>OGWU01000500.1_pt1 | contig 26122 bp, 38 predicted proteins | sample 1576071 | NCBI WGS metagenome assembly OGWU01 (sample SAMEA3541582, study PRJEB24748) | human gut metagenome | biome: human gut; feature: human-associated habitat; material: faeces | place: China | collected 2012
TCGCTTATCCTATTTGCGGTGGGTGCCGTACTGGCGCTGCTCATCAATAATGTGTATATGGTGCCGATTCTGGGCATTGGATTTTCCCTTGCCCCCATTTGGTACCTGCGAAGCACCGCCGCCAGCTACAAGAAGCATCTCAATGAGGAACTGGAGACCGCCATCTCCATCATCACCACCTCTTATCTGCGCACCGAGGATCTGATCCGGGCTGTCAAAGAGAACCTGCCCTACATCAACGAGCCGGTAAAGGCCAATTTTGAAGCTTTCGTCTACGAGGCGGAGCTGATCAACGCCAATCTGACAAGCGCCATCAACTCCCTCAAGATGAAGATACCCAACCGGGTCTTTCATGAGTGGTGCAACATCTTGATTCAGTGCCAGTCTGATCGTTCCATGAAAAACACGCTGCCCACCATTGCCCAAAAGTTCAGTGATGTGCGTGTGGTACAGTCTGAACTGGAAGCCATGATGCAGGGGCCGCGCCGGGAAGCTATCACAATGATGTTCCTGGTGATTGCCAATGTGCCGCTGCTCTATTTCCTGAACAAAGACTGGTTCCATACCCTCATTTTTACGACTCCCGGTAAAATCGCTCTAGCGATCTGTGCAGCCATCATTCTGTTTGCTTTGACCCAGATCATGAAGCTGAGCAAACCCATTGAATACGGAGGTGACGGCGCATGACGCTTCTGGCTCTTTTGGCAATCATCTGCTTTGGGTTCGCCACCTATAACCTGACTTGCGCCTTCGTGGACATTCCCACTAAGAAGACCTCCCGGATGATGATGCTAGCCCGTAAGCAGCAGGGCATCAAAGCAGAAAAGCTGCTGGACGTCTACACTACCAAGATCGCCAGGCTGCTCGCTCCTTATCTGAAACTGGATAAGCTCAAGCGCAATAAGCTTCAGCGGGCACTGGACATTGTCGGCCTGGAACTGTCACCGGAAGTCTATACCGCCCGGGCATGGGTCCGGGCGGGTTCCGTTGGTCTCTGCGCTTTGCTCATGGCGCCGCTTATGCCGCTGGCCGTTCCGATCCTGATTGGTTTGGCGGTAGCACTGTGGTTTTCGACCTATTACAGCGTTTTCGATTTTGTTAAGAAGCGTCGCAAACTCATTGAAAGCGAAATACCCCGATTTGCTTTGACCATTGGGCAGAATCTGGAGAATGATCGTGATGTACTGAAAATTCTCACCTCCTACCGTCGCGTTGCAGGTAAGGATTTCGGTGCAGAGCTGGATCAGACGATTGCTGACATGAAAACTGGCAATTATGAAAACGCTCTGATTCACTTTGAGACCCGCATCGGCAGCCCCATGTTGTCTGATGTGATCCGAGGCCTGATTGGCGTACTACGCGGTGACGACCAGCGGATGTACTTCAAAATGATCTGCTTTGATATGCGGCAGATTGAACAGAACAACCTGAAAAAAGAAGCTGCCAAACGGCCCAAGAAGATCCAGCGTTATTCCATGATGATGCTGATCTGTATTATGATCATCTATCTGGTTGTCCTCTGTACGGAGGTGCTGGCTTCTCTCGGGGCTTTCTTCGGCTGACAGGTTCCCGCTCACACTTCAAGTCTGAGCTTTATATAACAACTCCCCCGCTCGGGAACCAACCCATATTGGAGGTGATACCGTGTATGTCAGCGGGTTCCCATAGCAGCCGGCGTACCGGCTGCTATCAACCTTGCCACAAGGCCGGCCTGTCAGCAGGCCGGCCTTGATTTATCGTCTGAACAGGAGAATTCCATGGCGAAGAAAAAGTTTATTCCGCCTGACGGCGAAAATCGGATTCGCCGCCGGTTCCACCAGCTTCTGCATCAGAAGCCCAAGGTATATCCTGACAAGCCCCGTTCCAACAAAAACGGCCTGCTCAAGCCGATCCGTCGCTCCTGACAGGCTGCACCCAACCATTCAATAATCACACTCTCAGGAGGTATTTTCATGAAGAAGTTTACCAGCTGCATCTGCAACAAAGTCAACGGCCTCGTCCTTCGCGCCCGCACGGCGCTCTCCAACCAGCGCGGCGATTTCTATATCTCTGATGCTGTGAAGATCATCATCGCTGTCGTCCTCGGTGCGCTGCTCCTGGCGGCTCTGACCCTCATCTTCAACGATACGGTCATCCCCCGGATCACCCAGGAGATCGAGGGTCTGTTCGCCTAAGCGCCAATATGCGGGGGTCGGTTTGTGGATATCCACAACCGGCCCCCGCTTTTTGTTTTTCAAAAAACGAATAACGGAGGTACAGGATGAATACACCCTGCAAATTTTATTCCTTTCTGCGTGCCACTGGTGGAAACTGGCGCAACGCCATTTTTATCTCCTGTGATTGTGAGGTCTGCACACATGAACATGAAAAACCATGCTCGGGTTTTCTGTTTACCGTGGATGAGTGCGGGCAGGTCATGCTGCTGTCTGCCGAATCGGTTCATCAGCTGACCGGCGAGCAAGTTGATCCCGCCGAGTGCAGCGCTGTCCTGCCGCGCCGTTCCTTTGAATCTGCCTTTTCAAAATACATTGAATGGCACACGCCGGACCCGTCTAACTGCACACTTCACCAGCTTTGCTCTGCGTGGTCCTGTGGCAGCGCCCCCTAATTTATACCCAAAAAGACGTCATTGCGCCGTCTTCGGCGCGTTTTTGGAGGTGATGATTTTATGATGAAGTCAAAAAAAATTAAATGCCCATACTGTCACGCCAACGCTTCGCTTCGCCCCGCTAGTGTTGTATATGGGCACAACCGGCGCTCTCAGGGAAAATTTCTCTATCTCTGTGATCGCTGGCCTGCCTGTGACGCTTATGTGAGCGCCCATGATCGGACGCACCTGCCCATGGGTGTCTTGGCCAATGGTGATCTGCGACACAAACGGATTCTGGCGCACCAGGCGCTTCGTCAGCTGCAACAGAGCCGGAACATGGAAAAATGGGAGGTCTATATCTGGCTACAGGCCAAATTGGGCTTAAACGAGCACCAGGCTCATATCGGACAATTTTCTGATTGGATGTGCGATGAAGTGATTCGTCTGTGCAAACAGGCGTCTGGCCCTCCCGCCGACATGAAGGCGGCAGCCTGATGGGGGGCGAAAATATGAATAGCCTAACGAAAGCACAACAGGAACTCGTTGCACAGAATCTGCCTGTGGTACATTGGGTGATTTGTGACTATATCCATGTCAATCCCACCATTTGCGGCCTGGAGTATAGCGATTTGTTTCAAGAGGGATGCCTCTGGCTCTGCAAAGCTGCAGCCACTTATAAGGATGACGGGCGGGCACAATTTTCCACCTACGCCAAAACAGTCGTAAAAAACGGTCTCTTATCCTACTGTAGAAAGGTATGCAATCACCGGAGCCATTTCAGCCGTCTTATCATTGGCGAGCATGGCGAGTTGGCGGCAGACGGTGAGGCGTTGGAACCGCAGGCCGATGATTTTGATGCTCGTATGTCCCTGGTAGAAACACTGTCGCTCCTGGAGGCCAGCAAACAGGAATATGACGGTGTAGCCAGACTCGGTATTGAGGCGCTTGCTCTTAAACTACAAGGGATGCGGGTCACAGATATTGCGGAAATCTATCATGTGCCTCCTTCTCATGTAGGCGCCTGGATCTCTCGCTCTGCGGCCAAGCTGCGCTGTGATCCCCGCTTTTTGGCAAGTCTGCTTTGAGTCTGTTGAAAACCGCGGTCATACAGCAGTAAAGGATATTTAAAAGGAGGTTTTGAAGCTATGGAATTAAAAAAGCTGTATACTGCGGTCGGCCGTCTGGAGCGGGAGGCCAACGGGTGCGGACATTCCTGCCCGGTCATTGTGCTGGGTGGGGAGCGATACATGGTGGATATGCAGGAAATGGTCGTGTGGACTGCACTGAACTGGCGGATCTCCAAATGGGATGATATTTCCTGCCAGTGTGACAAGCTGGCCTCCTCCCTTGGCGGATGTGTTGCCCGTCCCTGGGATGCCTGCGTCAACCGTTTGCTCATCCGCGGCCTTCTGGTATCCGGATGCGGCGAAACAGAATTCGATGCATTGTACGACCTGCTCAGCTCTCTTGGGGTCATCCCCACCAATGGCTCCGCATTTGTACGCGGCGTGTCCGCTGCCAAGCTGGTACTCAGCCGGCGGATAACGATGAAGCAGGCTATGAAGCTATTCCATAAAGACCGCCGGACTGATTATGAATCCCGTGTAATGAGGCTGGCCCATCAGGCGCTTCTTTCCACCGCCGAAATCATCAAATGTGTGGAGCAGGATGTCTTCTCTCTCCCCAGTGAACGGGTCCTGATGGAAAAGGTGTACGGTGACAGCGAAACCACCTGCCAGAATATCGCCAGCATGATGAAGAACAGCCGGAGCAGTCAGGCTGTCACGCTGGCCGTGGCCAACCTGTACCTGCGCCAGCAAATCATTTTTGAAAGGATCAGCACATGAAAAAACAATGGGATCAATTCCCCTTTGTGCTGCGGCGTAAGATTCTACTGACCGCTTTGGCCGGGCTTGCCAGCCTCGCTGTCAGTCTCGTAATTTTTACCGCAACCACAGATCACATCCTTCTGGCATTGGGCGGAATTATTTTCATCGCTTCGCTGGTGTTGAGCGGAAGCCTGTGGAGCACCGCCGCTTGTGGCCGGTATGAAGTAGTCGAAGGAGTTTGTACCAGTGTCACTGCCCCCGCATTGCATCGTTATCGCAAGGTACAGTTAGTAGATGCCCAAGGCGCAGAAACCACTCTGCTTTTGAGCAAAGCTTCCAGGTTTCGGATTGGTTCCCACTACCGATTCTATTTCCAGACGGGGAGCCGTCCCGCAGTTGGAAATGACTACCTGGACGCAGCCCTTTCTACCAATAGTTTTCTGGGGTATGAAGAGCTTGAAACGACTTCCTCTGCGGATGAAAACCTTGAATAAGAACCCACGGAATAAGGAAAAAGCTGCGGTGCCGTTCAAACCGTTATGGTGCCGCAGTTTTTGCTTGCCTTTTCAAATTTAATCTACATTGCAGAAAAGTGAAAATACTTCCCTATTTAATAAGCGGAACATCAAAAAGGAGGTTTCGCCAATGTATAAGCCACACACCATTGAGCAATACAAAATCCAGCAATTCCTGGATGCCAATTTTGCCATGGAACATTTTCTGGTATCTCCGCTTTCCCGAACTTCTCTTCTTCTGGAAGATAAGACCGGCGAACAGATTGCTTTTGGATTTTTTGATAATAAAGTACAAGAAATCCCGATCCCGCCGCCGGCAAAACTGGAAGATGTGCAGGCCTTTCTCCAAACTTTCCGTGCGCTTGATCCAAAGCCGAAGCTGCATTCCTTTGAAGATGTCACACGCTGGTGGTTAAGTCATTCGAATCCTTTGACCTACCAGCAGGCCCTGTGCCTGTCGGACGAACTCTATCGCCGCTTTCTTTCCCGCCCAATGCTCCAGGAAGAAGATTGCTGCCGACTGGCCGCCTCCGGCCTTGTAACCGAGGAAGAATACCAGGACATTCAGCTCTGGTTCTTTGACGAGGGCAAAAACTACTGCTGGCTGGGTCCCCTTGGAGTGGATGGTACCGGAAACATCTACGGTCTGACAATTCACTATGGCAAAACTTATGCCAGAAGATTGAAGTTTTACCTGCTGGATGACTACTATCGTTACATGAACCATATGTTGTAAGTCGCCGCGCGAAAAAATCTATATATAGAATTATACCACTTGACAGACACAAGATATAGTGTTACACTTACCTTGTAATTGATTTTTGTGCGCTTCCCGTATGGGATACAGACCGATGTTCTGTACCGCAGGCCAAAAGCCCGCATTGCACACGCTGTTAAGTTTGTATGCAAGTGTCAGTGGTATCTCCGCGCCCATTTTGTGGCCGGATTGCTGCTGGCACTTTTTATATATAGATAGTAACGCCAAAGGCGAAGAAAGGAAGTGTTATGGCACAGATCCATGTATTTGGCCGAGTCATGCATGATCTTGTTCCCAAAGAAGGCCAGACAAAACAACCGTATGTCTGCTTTGACCTTATGGAGCGAAACGGCGGTAACCAGCCGGACTTTTATCAGGTATGGGCCCGTGGCGACGCTGTTGCCAGGCTCATGAAGCTCAAGGTCAGAAAGGGCAGCATGATCTGGCTCACCGGATCGCAAAAACTGGTGGATGTCCGCCAAAAGGACGGAAGCACGGTCAAGAAGCTGAAAGTATGGCTGACTGACTTTGGCTACCTTCCCGGACAAACCTCCAGAGCAAAGCCGGAAAGTGATCAGAATGGCTCCGACCAAGCGGAGACTGTTCCTGCACCCGCAGAGGTGATGGACGGTGACCGCGAACCCCTGCCGGGATAAGTACCGGCACCTCAGAGGGACCGTATCAAGTTTTCAGAATGGACTGAAAAACTTGGTGCGGTCCCTCTTTTTTTGTTTTCAGGCAAAATTTACAGGAAGGACGGCAAAAAAATGAGTAACGACAAAGGACTTTTGAGCGGCAGCATCACCATTCTGATTGGTGCTGTTATCGCCATCATGGCTCTGGTGCGCGGACCGTGGCAGGCTTGGCTGCTGATTGGGGTATTCACCCTCTGGGGGCTTTGGGTCGTACTGATCCTCCTGCTCCCCTATATGCAGCAGGCCAAACGCCGCCGGCAGCGCCAGCAGCGGGAACGGCAGCTTCATGCCGAAGGCGTTAGTCGGAGCACATTTCAGGTCCCGGAACTGGAGGAACCAATTTCGGATGATCTGCTGCTCCGCTACGCAAATCACCGCATCCTGACCTACCTGCGCTCCTCGTATGCAAACGCCTGCTTTGAGTGGTGCGAACCCAAGCCGACCGAACTGATCCGCACCAATGGTACCGGACGCATCCGACTTTACAATGTGGATGATTTTGACCATGCGGACATCACCTTCGGCAAGGACGCAGCTATTCGCTGCGATCTGCTGCGGATCGTACCGCTGTCCAAGACTGAAACAGGGGCAGACGACCCGAACAATATTCCGCCCAACAAGCAGCCAATCGATCCACGCATCTGGTATGAAAACAGCGGACGCACGGTTTTGGAGGCACTGGTGGCGGATTTGAACTCTCGTGGCCACAGCAAGCTCACTCTGCGTGAAAACGGCGATATCTGCATTCAGCAGGGTGAGGAGTTGGTGCCGCAGGAACACCTCTCCAACTTTCCGGCGAAGGTCTACTGGCCCCGTCTGGTGGAAGTATTTGAGAGCAATGGTCTTTCTGCCGAAACAACGGCGCAGGGCATTCAGGTCTCCTGGTAAGCACCATCATACAAAGAAGGGAGTGAAAACACAATGAAATCCGGGATAAGCCTTGTTGAGATGGCAAAGGAGATCCAGCGTCAGGCCGAACTGAAGGCCGATTATGTGATGGATACCCGAAGCCTCCGTCTGGAGCCTTTTGGCTCGGACTTATATCTCAATGCCTATACCCCGTCTGGCGAGATGGCTGTGGAGCCGCTGGAGATCAATGCCATCGCCCACAGGCAGATCGGCACCCATCTGAAGATCCCGGCGGCCTACTACGACAAGATGCTGACACAGCATCCCCAGCTGCTTTCGGAAAATGTGAACGCCTGGTTCGAGCGTGAGCCCGCTGTGCGCTTAGTCCGCACTATTGGCGGCACCGCCCGGGCATTCCTTAGCAACCGCTACCGGCGTATCGACAATCTGGATATTGCCGGCATCGTTCTTCCTGTCCTGCAGGATATGGAAGGGATGCACTTTGAAAGCTGCCAGCTCACCGAAAGCCGTATGTATATCAAGGTGGTGAACACCCGGCTGCAAGCAGAGGTCTCTCCCGGCGATATCGTCCAGTCAGGCATCATCATCAGCAACAGCGAGGTGGGGCTTGGCTCGGTGAATATCCAGCCGTTGGTCTACCGTCTGGTGTGCAGCAATGGCATGGTGGTCAACGACGCCCAGACGCGCCGCAACCATGTTGGCCGTGTCAACGAGGCCACGGAGAATTATCAGCTATACTCCGATAAGACGCTGGAAGCCGACGATAAGGCGTTTGCCATGAAGATTCAGGATACGGTACGGGCCGTGGTGGATGAGGTGCGTTTCACTCAGGTGGTCAACCTGATGAAAGATGCCAAAGACGCCCGGATGAATACCGCGGATGTTCCTGGTGTCGTCAAGCTGGTCAGCAGAGACTTTCATATCACGGAAGAAGAAAGCTCCGGTGTGCTGCAGCGGCTGATTGAAGGAAACGATCTGACGCTGTATGGCTTGTCCAACGCAGTGACCCGCCACAGCCAGGATGTCGAGGACTATGACAGAGCCACCGCTCTGGAGGGCATCGGCTACAACATTCTTTCCATGCCGGCAAGGCAGTGGAGCCGTATCAATCAGATGGCCGCCTGAGTGGCTGCCAACCAGTCAATTCTAAGGAGGAACGAACTATGTACGAACAGAACACTTCCATGATGAACATTCCCGAGCAGAACGCTTTCCTGCTTCCCGCCATGGTAGAGGGCGACTTCAGCAGCGAGGAGATCGCGGAGGATGCCGACGGTCTGCAGATGATGAGTTTCCAGCGGGTGAAGATTCCCGCCGGCGGCCAGCTGCAGTTCGAGATCCCCACCGAGGACCCGGACAATCCGGACTATGCCCGGACGCTGGAGGGCGTGATTCTCTATAATCACGCCGCCTGCACCCTCTGGCCGGAAGGCAGTGAGTATGACGAGGACACCAAGCCTCTCTGTTCCTCTGTGGACGGCAAGACGGGAATTGGTGAACCTGGCGGCGCCTGCGCCACTTGCCCGATGAACGAGTATGGCTCGGCCCGAGACGGCGGACGGGGCAAGGCGTGCAAGAATATGCGGGACATCTACCTGCTGCGCAGCGGCGAGTATATGCCTCTGCTGATCTCGCTCCCGCCCACCAGCATCAAGCCGTTCAAAGAGTTTCTGAACAGAGCCTTTGTCTACCGGCGGCGTGCCACCTATGGCAGCCTGGTGCAGATCTCGCTGAAGAAGGAAAACAACGGCAGCAACGACTACAGCGTTGCCACCTTCCGTCTCGTGCGCGACTTCCAGGGCGAGGAGTTGAGTCAGATCCGTGCCTATGCCAATGGCTTCAAGGAGCAGATCAAGCTCATCAACATCCAGCGGGCCCTGATCAACGAAGAGCAGCGCACCAACGACTGCGAGTATGAGATCCCCGCATCCGCCACCGAAGCCGCAAATCCTGATGGGAGCTATGCGGTCGGAGCGATCAACGGCGACTACGAAAAGCTGCCGGCATAATGGATTTTCTGCGGGCATAACCGCATGACATGTCATCAAGGGATACCTCTGGCTCACGCCGGGGGTATCCCTTTTTTTGTTTTAGACTGGAGGAAATATATATGTTGTGTGAAGTACCGTTAACAAAGGAACAGCAAGAGTTTGCCGCCGAACATCACGGCCTGGTTTATAAATTTCTGAATGATAACCATCTCTCTGAAGACGAATTTTATGACGTGGTTATTTTTCCCTATTTAACTGCAGTCCGGGATTACTGTAACAGTTCGTCTGCTCAGAAATACTCGTTCAGCACCATTGCCATGAGGCAAATGAAATTTCGGTTATGTGATTATTTTCGGGCTCAAGAGCGTCACAAACGAAATGCCGAAATCCTCAGCATTCACCTTGGCCTGTATCCCGACGGCACTCCTTTGGAAGATACACTGGCGGTGCAGGACAAACTGATGCAGGAATTCGAGATGGGCCAGCTGCTCCATGATCTGGCTGGTCGCATTTCCAGACAGCAGATGAACATTGTCCGTATGAAAGGTTGCGGCTATGGCGTACGAGAGATTGCCAAAAGCGAAAAGCTCCCTGTCCGGTGTATCAAAGATCTTCTTGAGGAAGCCCATGTGGTGTTTCTGGAACTCTGCCGCGAGTAATCTGCCCCGGCGGGAAATCAAAATCATTTTGAATGGAGGTCGAATACTATGACGAAATCGAAGAAATCCATTGTGATGCACGGAACGCTTCTGTGCCCGCTGGTTCTGGGCCACTGCGCTTTTCTGCGTGCCAACGGCACCACCTACCGCACCTCGACCGTCGTGGCGATCCACGAGCAGTCGGCGGATATGATCCATTTTGAGACGCTCAATTCTGACTACTACCTCTCTATGGACCCTTTCCCGATGGCGGCCGTCTTCCCGGCTTATACGGCCCTGGCCGCGTGCGCGTAGAATTCAACAAGTAAGGGGCCACGCCCCATAAGTCCCGGCCGTGGCAGGCGTCTTTGTCTGCCGCGGCCTTTTTTATGGAGGAATACGATGGAAGAGCAATCCAAAACCCTTGCCGTGTCGGTACGAGCAAAGGAGTTCGTTTCATATCACTGCAGTTGCTGCGGTCATTGCTGCCGTCATATTGAAAATTGCGTGATGGTTGAGAGCCTGGATGCCTACCGGATGGCTAAGCACCTGCGTAACCAGCATTGCGGTATCAGCAGCACGGACGATGTGCTGCTCCGATACTGCGAACCCATGCCGCTTACCGATGAAGGTTATCCCATTTATGTACTCAAAACGGTCGGCGCAGATGCCACTTGTATTTTTCTGCGCGAAAACCAGTGCAGCATCTATGCTGCCCGCCCTCGAACCTGCCGCCTTTACCCGTTCTCGGTGGGGCCTGGTGAGCGTGGACGGGATTTTGAATACTGCCTGTGCTTTGATGATAATCAGCAGCATCACTTCAACGGCGGAAAGGTATTGGTAAAAGACTGGCTGTACCACAACTTTCCCAAAGAGGACAAGGAATTTTTGAAGCAACAATATCTGGTTATCCCAGAGATTGGCCGGCTGATGCACCGTATGCCGGAAGAAATGCGCCAAGCAGCTGTATTCAAGATATTGTTCTATCACTACTATCATTTTGAGCTGGATCAGCCATTCCTGCCTCAGTACGAGCAGAACAACCGCAGCTTGCTGAACGAGCTTCGCAAATTGGCTCCTTCAGAGTGAGGTGGCACCCGTGATTTATGTGCTGGAGCATCTCTCTTCACAGAACGGCAACGGTCAACCATGCCATCAATGGATGCAATATGCCGTCTGCGGCAAGCATGAAATTTTGCAAAAGATCTGCCGAAACCAGCGTCACCCGGAAGAATGGCGTGTGACACCACTGGCCGTAAGCACAGCAGAGGAAAGGAGCGTTGCATGAGTACCAATCAATATCAGGAGATGCGTAACCGCCAACAGGCGGAAATCAACGCATTCCCTATGTTCTTTGCGTTCAACAAACAACAGTTTGCCGAAGGGATGCGCACACTGGGCCTCTCTCTTTCGGACACCTGCCAGATGTGCAGTATTTTCGGTGGCGGCTACTGCCGCAAAAGCGATGCTGCCAAGCTGGATAAAATGCTCGCCCGACATCGCAAAGAACTGGAAGATGCCATTTCCTCGGATAAAACGGGGAAAGGCTTTATATTCGATATGTTCCTCCAGGAATTGGAGAATCACGAGTATAGTTACACCGGCGATGTGCAGGAAGCATTGGATGCTTTGGGTATTACGCCCCAGTATATGGAGGCTATGCCGCAGTTGATGACAGGCCTCTCTCTGGCCTGCAATAAGGCTATGCAGCACGACTGTTTTGGCTGATTTTCAGTATCTACTATGGATGGTCTATGACCTTATCAGAGGTCTCAATCAGTAACCACCGCAGCTTTTGTACCGTCGGTGGTTCATTCATTGACAGGAGGTGCCAACCTTTGAATTTTTACGAAACGATATACGGTCGCCGCTTTTTTGAGGCCCAGCTGCCCAATCTTATCAAGGCGATGGAACGAATTGCTGACGGACTTGCACATCTTGAGGCAGGTTCGCCGCAGAGTGCAGCTCCTACATCCAGTTTTCTGCACGACCTCTACTACGGTGACTATGAGCCGAGCGTGTTCAAAACGCAGAGCCGTGAGCAGGAAAAAATGGACAAGTCGGTTTCCGCTGCCGAAGCAGCCCTGCGAAACATCCTGCAGAAATCCCCGTCAGCCATAAAAGCGTTCGAGGCCTATCAGATCGCTGTTGGTGAGCAACACGGCGCCGTTACTGAACAAGCGTTTGAATCCGGTTTTCAGACTGCCTTTCAGATGCTATTGGCTGGTCTTCCGCTGCCTGAAGGCACGCATGATGACGAGTTTCCTCTCACTCTGCAGGAACTCAGAAAAATGAACGGCCAACGAGTGTTCTGTCTCGAAACAAATGAGGAAGTCCAGGTCGTGGCCTACAAAAAGGGATTTATCCGAGTAACCAATGACAAAGAGAACCTCCCTATCCATGGCTTGACTTTATATCGTCGTCGGCCAAGCTGGTGTGAATAGAACCAATGCCTCAATCAAGGAGAATACGGCATGAATATTTGCGAAGATAAAATCAAAGTGTTTCTTGAGCGGCTTTTACCCCTTCAGGAATCGGAACAACAGATTCTCTGCCCAAGGTGCGGCCACAATGAGTTATATACCGGCAATTACTTTTTTCTGAACCCGCTGAGCCGATACGCTCATGTTTATATCTGTGAAAAGTGCTGGATGGATGAAGCGTTGCGGGAAATAGACCGCCAACCAATTCCTCTCAGGATATGGAGTGCGGCACTTCCCCTGGTTTTAAGCGGAGAGTTACCGTCATCTATGAATCCAACAGCTGAGGAACCACATCCATGAAGTATGAGAACTATAGACTGCCCGGTGGGAAAACCCTCTCTGAAGCTACATTCGAGGATATCCGCTGGCAATATGGAGTGTTCCGCTGTAACAGCACCGGTGCTGGCCGAGATAAAAAATATACTCCTTGGCGGGCTGTCAAAACCAAATTAGGTGAGATCGAAGAATGTGACTGGTGCAAGCTGGTGGAGGCTGTCATCGAGCGGGAAAATGAGGTTCCGCTGCTGAATGCGCTTATCCAATGGTGCAATGAGCACAACTATGTCTCAGCATCTGTGTCTGAAATGCGGAAGGAGGCGCTCCAGCTTCATGCTTCCCGGATCTTCGACAATCCTCAATGGATCGGTTTTATCCCCTTTAACGCAAAATATCGGCCAGAAATACTGAACACTGCCGACATCGTTTTTGTTCGCATGGCGTGCTGCCCCGAAGCCGGCACAGTCACCCAAGAACAAATTGACCGCGCTTGCAGCGGCCAGATTTCTTGCCCACACTGTGGGCGTTGGAACAGCTTCACGATTTTGGAGCGAGGATCTGTCCCTGGTACTTATCCTTTCGATTCAGAGCACACCAGCGTGGAGCACATTGAGCATATGACAAAGAAGGAGGCTGACACAAATGATGCAGATTCCCCTTGGGAAGAAGATGACGAACTTTAAGTGTAAACCGCCTGAGAATCGGCTGAACCTACCCGGCAGGGGTTCCGTCAAGCAGTCCTCTAAAATGCAGGCGTACCGCGCCTATGGTGCCGCCCATTTTTATGTTCAGGAACGGTGCCGCCACTTCCGGCGTGGATAGCCAAAATCAATCCAGGGGCAAGGATATACCCCTCCCCTCTAAAAGAAGGAGGTATGACCTACGATCTACCAAAATGAAAACGAAGAACTCTGGCACGAAGGCATCTGCTTCAAAATCGGTGCACGGGTCTTTGCCAACGATCAGAGCGAATACGAAGGACTCTTTGGAACCATCTTCGAGATCCGCACCGGAACCGACAAAGAAACTGAAAACGACACGCCGGATATTTACTGCAGGTTTGACCTGCCTGTTCTCTCCGCTGACCGCAAAGCTCTGGAACGGACTTTTTCTGAACTCTACCATGAGCCAAAGAGTGTGGAGGATCTGGGACTTAATTTTGTTATCATGTCACCGGAAATGTTGATTCCTTTGCCGGCTCCGAAACAGGATTATCCCCAAGCGACACTTTATATTGTGGCTTCCCACTGGGCCAGCGACGGAGAATATGGCTCTTATGAGATCCCATTCACCAGTCTGATCGATGCCCAGAGGCAGTTCCATGATGATCTCCGGGAGGAACAGGACGGCGGCAGCATTGATAGTTGGCGCCAAAAGAGTCAGTTTGTGGAGGAAGAGACGCAAAATAGCTATGAATGCTATCTGGACGGTGAGTATTGTGAAAACCACTTTTCCATTGAGCTGAAAAGTTTTTCGTTGCCGATGGCCCCCTGCTTTATGGAAAATGTGGCTGGTCTCTGGCAGGGAAAAAATATGCAAGAGGACTTCAGAGAGCAGGTTGAAGACTGGGAGGAATTTCAGGAGCTTACTGTATCCCAGCGTGAAAGATTGCTGGCCTCTCCGGATTTTCCCCGGCGCCTTCTTGCACAGTTAAGAAGCAGTTCTGCTTATCAGGAGGCCTATTGGGAAGGGGTGTCTGAAGTAGCGGCGGCGCTTTTGACGGAAATCAGCCGACAGCCTGATACTGATAAATGAATGGAGGGATATGTTTTTATGGACGAAATGGAAAAGGCTCTTCGTGAAGAATTGGAAAAGCATCTGGACACACTCCGCCGCAATCTGGAGGTCGTGCCTATGGATGTGCTGAAAACCAAGTATAAGAAACCCTATCAGGAGTTGAAGGAAAGCATCTGCAAAGCCGCTACGGCGTACACCCGCCATGTGTCTCTCGGGGGTATTCGCATCAAACAAAAGTATGGAGATGAGGCAACGAGCTATGCCAACGAAGCGGTAAAAGACTCCCAATGTCTGAAGCGGATTTCCGAGGCTGCTTTTGAGCGGCAGGACATGAATGAGATCGCTGCTTTGGCGAAACAGCTGAGAGAGGAAATTCTTCAGGTCCTCCATGTTTTTTACCTGCAGCATATGTGCATTTATGTGTCCAAAGAATGCATGAGCGACCATCATCTGGCGCCGGAGGTCTATAACGACGCTACCGCACAGGTTTGGCGAAACGGAGAATGGCAGACTATGGAGGATACTTCCTGCGGTGCGTTGCTTCCCGTTGAGGTCATCTATGAGGTTCCTGGCCCTGTCGAGGCAGCCGCATGACAAAAAAGCAGAAATATCTGAACAGCGAGGCCCATGGCTATCTGTTGGAATCGGACGCCTGTGCTCTTCTGATCAAAGAATTGGAGCGAGTTTGCACCAAGTTTCAGCGCCGCATAGATAAGGAAAATGCCGCACGGCAGGCTGATTTCGATGCCGCTATGGAGTACCACAGTGAAAATGAGATCCAGGATGCTTACGGCTGGGAGTTGATCACCGAAGCACAGTACCATGCGTATATGGACCTGTTCCACCGCGGCCGGCAGGCTCTTGAGGAACACGCCCCCACCGTATCTGAGCTGGCATTGTCCATCGCAAGGCGGGTCATCTATGATTTGGAGTCCGATCAGCGTGAGTTTGCCTTCTCTGCTCTCACACCAGAACAGCAGACTGCCGAACTGCTGCGCGCAGAGAAAGCTCGCAAAGAGTGGAAAGAACATATTGCCCGGTTGAAAGAGCAGCAGGGGCAAATCGTCAAATGGGAAGACAAAGACGGCACATCAATGTTGACTCTTTGACTATGAGAAAAAGACCCTTCTGGTTCATTCAGAGTAAGTGTCAAAAGCCCGGCAGATTGTTTTCTTGCAATCTGCTGGGCACTTTTATGGAGGGACAGTTTTATGATCATATACCATGATACATCTTATGTGAAACCATCCAACGCAAAGTGGATCGCCAAAGGATATGCAATGGAGGACATCTATTCTCTGCGCCTGCAGTTCTTATATACGGAAGCGCAGCAGGAAGAAAACAGAATGGCTCATGCGGCCGGAATCAGGGATACCGTTCAGCTCCGGCAGGCCGCCGAACACAGAAACGCGGTTATGGCTCCGATCATGGCTGCCATTGCTCATAATTTCATTTGCTACGGCTACACAGAAGAGGAGCCGGCCCCCTACCTCAGCGATGGTTGGGAAGTCTATTTCTGGTGCAACGATTTCAGCAATACTGCACACGGCTGTGGACTCTCTGGCAGAGATTATTCTTATTTTACGCTGACCTTCAATGAACGGCAGACAGTTTCTCAGCGCAGGGTGCTTTGTGAGCGGCTGCTGGAATTTCTGGATACGGAATTTAAAAGCCATCCGAACCTGCATGTGGCGGTACAGTATTCCACCTGGTATGACACCAAAAAAATTGAAAGAGACGCCCAAAAGATGCAGTATCTTCTGGATGGGCGGCGCCATATCTACGGTGGGAAGGGGGGGCGATTTTTCCTTGAAAGCGGCGAATTGCTCTTCCGCCCCAAATATGCAAAACGAACTGTCTATCGGGTAGACCGGGCAGACATTCTCACAATCTGCTGGGAATTGGGACTAATGCCTGATAGCTGCAACGAAGACAGCCATCCCGCATCTGTGGAAACCAACCACGCCACCGCTCTTCTCCCCTATGAGAAGTACGGCTCTACCCACCAGATCCAGCTCACAGTTACCTCTTATGTAGGCGGCAATCTTGCAATTCAAATGGTAGCCTGGGAGGACGGATATCCCGAACCTTGGGCATCTTTGACCGTCAATTTGGATGGCAAGCGTCAGAAAGACTGTGCATTCATTGACACCAACGGAGACCCCGATTTTCCTGTTTGGCTCATCCGTAATGGGCTGGCAATTCCAACTGGCGTCCTACAGCGCAGTGGGTTCTGCGAGTACCCGGAATACCGTTTCCGAGCGGACCGGCTGCAAGAGCTTGATCCGGATGGGTACGCTTCCTACCTTGCTTCACAGCAAAGCGGAAAAAGCGCATAAACAACAATGACGACGAGACTGCCTCTCCCCTATCCTGCACTTTGGAGTCAGTCTTACAACACAACGACCGGTGGGTTGCTTTTTGCAGCCCACCGGTTTTGCTTGGAGGAAATCAATGCAGCCAATACCATTCAACATGAAAGGAACGGAATATGCCATAACCATTAAAGTTGCCACCTACTCGGAAGGCAACCTTGCTATCAAACTTTATCAAGAGAATTTCGGGCAGTTGATATTCTGGGACACTCTCACCACAAATCTGGGTGGTCTGCGGCCGAAGGACTGTGGTTTTGTCAACACAAAGACCACTGGCAAACGGTTTTATGCATGGATTAAGCGCAACGGACTAGGAGAACCAACAGGCCAAATTCGCTCTGAAAACGGAGTGGATAATGTGGAATATCTCTTTAATAGCAAGAAGCTTAAAAAGCTTGACCCAGACGGCTATACCTACTATTCCAGGCGATTGAAAGGAGAACTTGGCCGCCAATATGAACGCTTGTATTTGGCACTTCGCCGGCTCGCAAATCATGTTCCTCACTTCCACTACACGGATTACAGCGGATGGCGAAAACTCCAAGGCTCTGATGATACGCTCCCATTATGGATTGAAGCCGAAGATCCGGCTCACTGCTTGCGGTATATTTTTGAGCAGCGCGGAATTATGTTGCGGACCACAATTATTAACTGCGAGACCCAAACTGTGCAACGCTATATTCACCGCCGCAAAGAAGATATGGCCACCAACCTGCTTTCGTTTTATCAAGGGGAACTTCCTGTATACCCGCCTTGGTCAGAAGATCGGCGGCGCCAGAGTGATACAAGACACGAAAATCCCCTTATCCAGACTTTCAAAGAAACCGCAGAAATCCGCCAGCAGGCAGGAAAGAAAAAGAAATCTCAAAAAAGGAGGACTTGACAATGAAACTGCTGCTCTACCCCAAGGGGCTGTTGGAAGCAGCCTGGCGCAAAGACAAAAAACTTTATGCGGACGGTGACGCCGCAAATCCGCCCAGATGTCTGCGGTGTGGCGCCCCGTTGGCTCCGCATTTGATGGTAAACGCCCTTAGCCGCTATGTGGATGTCCAGATCTGTGAGGCCTGCGGGATGGACGAAGCTCTCCGAGATGCAGCGCATATTCCCTTGCCTCTTGAAGAATGGGACGCGATTAAGCAGGGGCGGCTGTTGAGGCCCCAAAAAAGTCGTGACTGCTATCTGAAGACCACCTGCGGCTTTGATCAAGTGTTCCAGCACACCTATACTCCCCCCATGCAGGCCACCAAGCGACCTGTCAGCGAGGTGGCTTACTCCCGCTCCGATTATGACGGGTGCCGATGGTGGACGACCTGGCATGATGAGCGTGGGCAAAAACCGGCTCCAGAGCTGGCAAAAGAAATTGACGAGTTTCAGAGTGCCCTGTTCAAACTGCCGGCCTTCAAGACGCTGGAAACCATGCGGCGGTTCTGCCGCTATGCACAGCCTACCAACGAGGCAACGGAATTCAACCTTTATTCCGAGACCGATCACCTGTATATCTGGGTTCGTTTGATCACCCGGTTTCGGGATTACAACGTCTATGTTCACTATTACGATAAGAACTACCAGTAAAATGTGAAATGGGGCGCAGATTTACAGTCTGCGCCCCATGATTATTACAAGCAACTCCGTTTTCTTCTTATGTTAAGCTCTAGCTGCAAACCGTCAAGCATCAAAATCTAAGCTACACTACGGTATTTTTATATCATTTGCACGATTGAATGAATAACATTCATTGACATCTCAAAAAATGGTGTTATACTGATAGATGGAAAGGAGGTCAATGCCATGAATGCTGTAAAAGAAAACTCAAAGGCTGCTTTTAACCAACAAGCTGCTACCTATGACACAGATATTAAGGGCCAGCACGCCCGCTCCCTTTATCCTGTCCTGTTGGAAAAGCTGTCGCGCATTCCATTCCAATCTGCCCTTGATTTAGGGTGCGGAACTGGCGAGATGTTAAAGCTTATTTTACAAGAAGATGTTGGCAAAAAATTATACGGAATTGACTTGTCAGAAAAAATGCTTCATGTTGCAAAGTCAAAGCTACCGGAGCAAGTGAAACTGTTGTTGGGAGATAGTGAGGCACTCCCTTTCCCGGACAATACCTTTGATGTCGTGTATTGCAACGATTCGTTTCATCATTATCCGGCTCCGATGAATGTCCTAAGAGAAGTACACCGGGTATTGAAACCCGGCGGCACATTCCTGATGGGCGATTGCTGGCAGCCACTTGTAGGGCGCATCATTATGAATTTCTATATGCGTCACAGCAAAGAGGGAGATGTTAAGATTTACTCCGAAGCAGAAATTGTTTCTATGCTTTCAGAATATTTTCGTAATGTATCGTGGGAGCAGATTGGAAATACTGCGTATATTGCTATGGGCGCAAAATGATTGATATTCACTCATTGATTTTTTCGTGTGGGGGTGATATGATAAAAAAAAGGAGGCTCAAAACTATGCGAGTTACAAAAGAGCCGGAAGTACGGAAACAGGAAATCTTAGACACTGCCCTCAAATTGTTTGGGGAAAACGGCTATGAAAAAACCTCGATTGCAGATATAGCAAAAGCAATCGGCGTGGCACAAGGTTTGTGCTATCGCTATTTTCCGTCCAAAGAGGCTTTATTTGACTGTGCGATTGCACAATATGCCGATGTGTTAGTAGAGCAATTCGCGGATGCCGAAAAAGACGACCGCAAAACCTTGCGTCAGATCATTGAAGAAATGCCTACCACTATGGAAAAGCAGGACACAAAATATTATTCTGTTTTTCATGGAACGGAGAACAGAAAATTTCACGATCAGCTCGCCCTCAAGGTATGCGAGAAGTTGGTGCCGCTTGTAGAAAAACTGCTGCAACGCGCCAAACAAAAAGGCGAAATTCAGTTTGATGATTTGCAGGCCGCTGCGACATTTTGTGTATATGGTCAGCTTGGTATTCTGCTGGCAGAGGATCTTACGCAAGAAGATAAATCCAAACGGATTCGTGAATTTCTCATATTTGCACTTCACCTTTGAGATGATCCCCCGTTTTGGGACGGGGGATTTTCAAAGAGCAGAAAATGAATAATCTTCATTCAGTATAGTGTGCCGCGAGCAGCGGTGCTTATTTTGAGTTTTTATATGAATGTTGTTCATTCATTATCTACGGAAAGGATAGACTTTTTATGCCAACGAAAATTGATTTTATAGGTGGCAACACAAAGCGCTGCCTTATGGCAATGGCGCTGCCGATGATTGCTGCCATGTTCCTTAATATGATGTATAACCTTGTAGACAGTCTGTGGATCGGAAATCTGCTCGGTAAAACGGCCTATGCCGCTTTAACAAATTCTACCCCCATCATTTTAATTTTGACTTCTGTTGCAATGGGAGCAACAAACGGTGTGTCTATTTTGATCTCCCAAGCCATTGGTGCAAAGGATAAGAAAAAGGCCGAAAGTTTGATAGCCACATCGTTCTGCGTAGCAGTGACATTTTCTCTACTTGTCACCATTTTGCTTGAAATTTTTCTTCCGGGAATTTTAAAAGCCTTGAACACTCCTGCCGAAACTTATGATATGGCATACAGCTATTTGGCAATTTATATCCTTGGCTATCTGGCAGTTTACCTCTACTTGTATTTCACTGCGGTTTTGCGCAGCTTTGGTAATTCCATGTTTCAGGCTGTTGCAATGCTGGTATCAACCATTTTGAACGCAATTCTCGATCCCATTTTTATTCATTTTATCGGGTTTCATGGTGCAGCGATTGCGACATTGCTTTCACAGATGATTTGCCTGCTGTTTATGCTGATCTATCTGAAAAAGAAAAAGTTATTTACATTCAAAATCTCTGCTTTTAATAGCAATGATGCTCTGCTGCTGATTCAAAAAGCAATTCCCTCTGTAATTCAGCAAAGCATTCCAGCAATCAGCACAACTTCCCTTACAGCACTCGTCAGTACATATAGTGTAACGGCAATCGCGGCTTATGGGGTAACGGGAAAACTGGAAACCATCCTGTTCTATCCGGCTATGGCTCTGAACATGGTTTTAACCACCATCATCGGCCAATGCGCTGGTGGAACGCGATATGATCGAGCGAAAGACTATTTGAAATGCGCTTTGGGATATGGGTGTGGCCTGCTTGTGATCCTCTCTGTTCTGGTAGTTGGATTTTCAAAACAGCTTTCCGGTCTGTTCGTCAGAAGCAGCGATGTTGCGGTTATTGTCGGTACATATTTTCTGATTGTCAGCATCGGGTATGTTCTGAACACAGTCACAAACTGCTATTTGGGTGCGCTTAACGGCATGGGAAAGCCGTCAAAAAGTATGTTCTTGATGATTTTCTATTATATTGTGGTTCGGATACCTTTGGCCTATTTGCTATCTTATTTGGGATTTGGCCTAAACGGGATTTGGGTTGCGGTACTGGTTAGTCATATAGTAGCCAGTCTTGCAGCTACTATGACAGGGACAGTTCTTATAAGGAAGAAAGGAAACATTAAAGCGTAACGACTTCTTTCAGACAAAATATGTTGAGATAGCTGCCGCACGACGGCAAAAGAAAAAAGCCGTCGTACAGCAGCCCTTTTGACACGCCCAAACTATTATATGGCGGCTTTGAGAAATCAAAGCCGCCTTTTTATGGTGGCTACCAAAGGAGATGCTACCATGAAAAAGAAAATCATCATTCACTTTGAAGATCTCACAACACCCCAGGAAGTTTTGCTCCAGGAGCTTCTTCAGAGTTTTTGCGTGGAGCAGATTGAGGTGTTTGAAGATACCACCTCTACCCTGCTGGTCGGTGACCTGCAAATTGATGTGGAGCGGCGCCAGGTGTGGCGGGCCGGCAGTCAGATAGAACTGACACCGATGGAGTTTGACATTCTTCACCTATTGGCCCGGCGCCCAGGGCAGATATTCTCCGCTCGGCAGATCTATGAGTCTGTGAGCACAGATTTTGCAGCTGGTAGCTGGTCAGGGATTGGCAATATGGTCTACAAATTGCGTCGAAAAGTTGGACCTGATTTTATTAAAACAGTGCGAAATAGCGGGTATTTCCTACCCACAAGGCGATAAAGTATAACACAGGACACGACGAGTGCAAAGTTGCATTTCACAATCCCTTGTTAATTCTACGCTCTTTCTTTTTGTCATAAATTTAAAGCCATCCTAATTGCATCCTGCAAAATAACTCTTGACACCAAAAATTAAAACAGGTAAACTGTATACATACCAAGAGAATGTTTCAAACAAGTAGGTGATACCCAATTATGGCACGAAACAAATACCCGGAAGTCACCGAGGAGCGGATTTTGGATGTTGCTCAGCGCCTCTTTTTGGAAAAGGGCTACGAGAACACCACGATTCAGGACATCGTGAATGAACTGGGAGGCCTTACGAAAGGTGCGGTATACCACCACTTCAAGTCCAAAGAGGAAATCATGGATGCGGTGAGTGACCGTATGTTTTTTGAAAATAACCCCTTCGAGGCAGTGAAAGGTCGCACCGATCTGAACGGGCTCCAAAAGCTGCGTGAAGTAGTCCGGCTGAATCAGGCAGACACAGCCCGTACCAATATGACAGCACAGTCCATTCCGATGAATCACAATCCCAGAGTATTGGTCGGAATGATCGATGCCAACCGCCGGATTCTCACCCCGTATTTTCTGGAACTCATCGAGGAGGGAAACCTGGACGGTTCCATCCACACGGAGTATGCCAAGGAGATTGCTGAGCTGCTGCCGCTGCTCACTAGCCTGTGGTTGCTGCCATCTGTATTTCCAGCCACCAAGGAGGAGATGCGGCGGAAATTCTCCTTCATCGGGGAGATGATGGAGAAGATGGGCGTGCCTCTGTTTGACGATTCCATTCAGCGGCTGGTGGACGAATTCTTTGAGCAAATCCCTGACCTAGAATAAAATTGCCTTACGGCAATTTTATTTTGGACACATACATTCATTCGGAAGGTATTATATTGTGAATACCGCAGTCACTCACTGCGGCAGTTTTTTTACAAAAATACATACCTTGCGAATGTATGAAAGGAGCATAACATGAACCAAATTGTAATCTCTGCAAACAACCTGACAAAAGCCTTTTCAGGAAAAGAAGTCATCCAGAACTGTACCTTTTCTGTGGAACAAGGAAGTATTTACGGTTTTCTGGGGCGCAACGGAGCAGGGAAAACCACAATGCTCAAACTGTTGCTGGGGTTGTTAAAACCATCTGCCGGAACCGCCAGTGTGCTGGGACTGGACAGTGTGCGGGATAACAAGGCAATCCTTCGACGCACCGGAAGTCTGATTGAAACGCCAATATTTTATGAGCATCTGTCGGCCGCGGATAATCTACTCCTCCATTTAGCTTACATGGGAATCGAGGATACCGATGTGGAATCAACGCTCTGCCGTGTGGGGCTGCCCGGTACAGGGAGTCAGCCGGTGTCTACCTTCTCCCTGGGTATGCGGCAGCGTTTGGCCATTGCGCGGGCCATCATCCATCGGCCCGAAGTGTTGATTCTGGATGAACCGGTCAACGGTCTGGACCCTGTGGGAATGAAGGCGATGCGTATTTTGTTCCGCCGCTTGGTGCAGGAGGAAGGAATGACCATTCTGATGTCCAGTCACCTTCTTTCGGAGATCGAGCAGATTGCGGATCGTGTGGGTGTCATTGTGGATGGAACTGTGGTGCAGGAAGCAGAGATGGCAGATATCCGCAAACAACATCCCTCCAATATGGAGGACTATTTTATTTCGCTGATTCAGGGAGGTGCCGACCATGCGTAATTTGATTGCATTGGAATTAAAACGGAATCGTCTACGCCCATATCATATTGCAACCTTGATTTGCGGAGTGACGATGCTGGGCTTCCAGTACCTGATGGCCGCCATCCCCTATATGGACCCCACCGAGCCGGATGCGGAATTGTTCTCCCAGTATCCCTTCCTGATGGAGATCACCTGTTTGGTCTGTATGGCGATGTTTTCGATTCTGTCGGCAGTCATGGCCTCCCGCTTTGTGGTGGAGGAATACAGCGGGAAACGGGCAATTCTGCTGTTGAGTTATCCAATCAGCCGAGAAAAGGTACTGTGTGCAAAGCTGGTGTTGGTGTTTGCCTATACCGTTGGCGCGATGCTCCTGTGCGGAGCGGTGATCCATGCTGTGTTCTTTCTAACAGAATCACTGTTTCCACTTTGTTCTGACAAACTGACGATCAACGTGTTCCTGCAATCCCTGGGCTTCCTGCTCTCTTGCTCTATTCTGGCTGGACTGCTGGGTGTGGTTTCTCTGTGGTTTGGATTCCGCAAGAAATCGGTTTCAATGACCATTGTGGCATCGGTCGTTCTGGTAACCATTGTGTGCCAGATAATCAGTGCAGCTCTAACATTCTTGCCGATTATGGGAATTGTTTTCGGCGTGACAGGCATTTTTGCAGTTTTGGCAATGCAATATCTACTAAAACAAGTAAAGAACATGGAGGTGTGAGATATGACAGAACGAGAATTTGACCAAAAGGTTGAAAGGTCCGCCGCAAACTTTGAGCGCCGGGTGGAAGCCACAGCAGATCATCTGGACAAAACCGTAAATCATGCGTGGAATCACAGCCGCCTATTTCGCTGCGCATCCAGAGGAATCTCCCTGGCTGCGGAGGTTGGATTACTTCTGGTTGCCGGACGCCTGGCGGATCGCGGAAACCGAACTGCTGCGGCGTGGTGTGCTGGATTAAGCGCCGTCGGGCTGGCAGGTGATGTGTTGACTGCGATCTGTTTTCGGAGGAAGAAAAAATGAAAGACAAACTGTTCACCCGCAATTTCACTTTCCTGATTCTGGGGCAAGTCAGTTCCTTGATCGGCAACTACACCCTAAAGTTTGCCCTCTCCATGTATGTACTGGAGCAGACTGGATCGGCGTCCATTTTTGCGACATTGCTGGCAGTAGCCATGCTTCCTACCATCCTGTTGTCCCCCTTTGGCGGTATTCTGGCGGATCGAGCCAACCGGCGTAACATCATGGTAGGACTGGACACCCTCTCCGGACTCACTGTACTGGTAGCCGGATTGGTGCTACCCTTTGGACATGATATTTGGGTCATCGGTGCATTGTTGGTGATCCTGTCTGTCCTGGCCGCTTTTGAATCTCCCACGGTACAGGCCTGCATTCCTCAGATGCTTTCTGGAGACAATCTGATGAAGGGCAATGCGGCGGTCAATCAAGTGCAGGCCATTGCCGGGCTTATCACTCCGTTTCTGGGCAGTCTGGTTTACGCTGCTTTTGGCCTTACTCTGGTTCTCTGGGGAACGGTAGTCTGCTTTTTTCTCACCGCCATTCTGGAGTGCTTCATTCGCCTGGACTATCAGAAGGCCAAAGTCACTATGGGTATCCGGGAGATCATCAGAGAGGATTTCTCCGTCAGCATTCACTTCCTGCGCCGGGAGCAGCCGGGTATCCTCAAACTGCTCCTGCTTGCATCCCTGGCCAGCCTGTTTGTGGCCGGTACGGTGGTGGTTGGCTTCCCTTACCTGGTGCGGACTGTTCTTGGACTCTCGGCAGAGTATTACGGAGCAGCGGAGAGTGTTATGGGTGTAGCTGCCGTGATGGGCAGCCTCTTTGTGGGAATTACAGCGCAGAAATTCCGTTTGCGCTGGCTGGCCTTTGTCTTTATTGGACTTGGCCTTAGCCTCATTCCAACGGGAATTGCTTTTCTCTTACCTGTAGGGCCTCTCGGTATTTACATCATTCTCCTTGTCATGTTCAGCCTTGGGCAATTTGGATGCAGTCTGTTTTCCACCTATGCAATTTCCGTTATCCAGGCTCGAACTCCGGAGCATCTGATGGGAAAAATCATGTCCTATGTATTCACCCTTTCCATGTGTGCCCAGCCTGCAGGCCAGATCTTTTATGGTGCATTGTTCGACTGGTTTTCAGATAGTCCCTATTTCGTGTTAATCCCAAGTGGAATCCTTGTCTGTATTATTGGCCTCCTTTCCACACAATTTTTCAAAAACTTTGAAATTGTATAAGTCAGTATCCATTACTACACGCCTATATGCAACCGCTGTTAACATTTTGTGTTCATATTAGTTGGTGGAATTTACATTGAATAGGGGGTATGATGATTACTGGAGGTGTGAAAAATATGAAAATGCAGAAAAATAATATTGCCGACAATTTGACCACCTTACGGCGGCTCAATAAACTTTCACAAGAAGATGTAGCTGATAGAATTGGCGTTTCTCGGCAAGCTGTTGCCAAGTGGGAAGCTGGGGGTTCACTTAGATAAAGATACCACACCAATCCCACGCTGACTTTTGCTCAACCAATACAGCCGGAGGGCTGGATAACAAGAAAAGGCGGTATGCGCCCCGTGGAGGGGT
>OGWU01000502.1_pt1 | contig 26091 bp, 26 predicted proteins | sample 1576071 | NCBI WGS metagenome assembly OGWU01 (sample SAMEA3541582, study PRJEB24748) | human gut metagenome | biome: human gut; feature: human-associated habitat; material: faeces | place: China | collected 2012
GAACACCAGGTCGGCGCCCGCGCTCTGGGCCTTCTGCAGCTGGGTCTTGAAGTCGGACTTGCTGTCGGCGGTGAACGCCTCGGCGCAGACGATCTCCAGGCCCTTGGCGGCAGCTTCCTCGGCAAAAGCATTGTAAATGCCGGTGGAATAAGCGTCTGCGCTTCGTCACCACCGGAACGATCTCACACGCGCCAAGCTCGACCGCCTTCTGCACGATCCAGTCCATTTTATCACTTTTAGGCAGTCCCTGAAAGAGACAGATTCTGACCGGAAGCTCAACCTCCGCATCGCTGACACTCTCAATGGCTGCCCATATTTGATCCTTCTCCACAGACATGATGCGGCAGCTATACAGACGGCTGCTCTGTCCGTCACTCACCGTAAGCCGCTCCCCCACGTCCATGCGAAGTACATTTCTGATATGATTTACGTCACTGCCCGTCAGACAGACCATATCTTCCGTAATCTGCGCGGGCTCTGCAAAAAAATGATGCATTGCTAACCGTTCTTTCTGGCTGTCACCGACACCCACTCTCCCTGGCGCGTCACCTCCACCAGAGACAGTCCTGCCTTCTGCACAGCCTCCACCACTACCTCTTCCTTCACATCAAGGATACCGGAGGTGATGTATACCGCGCCCGGCTTCATCTGTGCTGTGATCACCGGCGTTAATGCCACCAGCACATCCGCCAGAATATTCGCAACCACGATATCATACTTCTCATAACCTGCCGCATCCTGCACAGTCTTATCGTCAATGATATTGCCGAGTACCATCTCCATCGCTTCCGTCGGGATCGCGTTTGCCTCCAGATTCTCCGCAACCGTGGAAGCCGCACACGGATCAAGATCCGTTCCCAGCGCATGCTTTGCGCCCAGCTTCAGCGCAGCGATCGACAAAATACCGCTGCCGGTGCCGACGTCCAGAAGCTCCGTATCCGGCGTCACATATTTTTTGAGCTGGCGCAGACAGAGTTGCGTCGTCTCGTGCATACCGGTGCCGAACGCCGTACCCGGATCGATGTGGATGATCATTTTATTCTTATCCTCTTCCTTTACTTCCTCCCATGAGGGGATGATGAGGATGTCGTCCACGTAAAACTGATGGAAATACTGCTTCCAGTTATTGATCCAGTCCTTATCCTCCGTCTCACTCTCGGTGATCGTGCCCTCGCCGATATCCATAAACATGCGCAGATCGTCAAGCTCTTCTTTTACCCTTGCAAGAAGCGCTTCGCGGTCCGCACCCTCCTCGATATAAAAGCTTAAATAAGCAACGCCGTCGTCCGGCGCGCCCTCCGGCAGGATATCCACAAACATCTGCTGCTTGTCGGATTCCGTCAGCGGCACCTTATCTTCAATCTCAACGCCCTCAACGCCTGCGTCCGCCAGAGAGGAAATTACAATTTCCTCCGCCTCAGACAGCGTCTTCAGGGTAAACTTGTGATATTTCATCGCTTAGTCCTCAAATGTCTCTTTTAATTTGTCCATGAAGCCTTTTTTCTTCGGCTTCTCCTTCTCCGGCTCCGTTTTGCTCTCCGGCTGTCCAAGCGAGCGGTCTGTCGCCGCGTCAAACGCCTTCAGCGCCTCCTTCGCCTCATTATTCAGCTTCGTCGGCACCTGTACCACCAGAGTAACATACTGGTCGCCGCGCACAGCCTTATTGCGCAGGGACGGCACGCCCTTGCCCTTTAAGCGGATCTTGGTGTCGGTCTGTGTGCCCGGCTTTACATTGTAGAGCACATCGCCATCGATCGTGCTGATCTTCACATCTCCGCCAAGCGCTGCCTGTGCAAAGGTGATCGGCGCTGTGGAGAAAATATTCATATCCTGTCTCTGGAAGATCGGGTGACGCTGCACCACAACTTCTACCAGAAGATCGCCGCGCGGACCGCCGTTTTTACCCGGTTCCCCCTTGCCTGCAATGCGCACGCTCTGTCCGTCGTCGATGCCCGCCGGGATCGTGACCTTGATGGTCTTTCTGCTGGAAGTATACCCGGTGCCGGAGCACGCCGCGCATTTCTCGCGGATGATCTTTCCACTGCCGCCGCAGTCCGGACAGGTCGTCACATTCTGCACCATACCGAACAGGGACTGCTGTGTCATCACTACCTGACCTCTGCCGCCGCACTTCGGGCAGGTCTCCGGACTGGTTCCCGGCTTCGCACCGGTTCCGTGACAGATCGTACATTCATCCTTCAGGCTCAGCTCAAGCTGCTTCTCACAGCCGAATACCGCCTCCTGGAAGGTGATGCGCACAGAAGCGCGCAGATTTGCGCCGCGCATCGGTCCGTTGCTTGTGCGCCTTCTGCTTCCGCCGCCAAACAGATCACCGAAAATATCGCCGAAGATATCGCCCATATCAGCGCTGTTAAAATCAAATCCGCCGAATCCGCCGCCACCGGCTCCGCCCTGTTCAAATGCCGCATGGCCGAACTGATCGTACTGACGGCGCTTCTCCGGATCGGACAGCACGGCATATGCCTCCGACGCCTCTTTAAATTTCTTTTCCGCCTCCGCATCGCCCGGATTCATATCCGGATGATATTTCTTTGCAAGCTGTCTGTATGCTTTTTTTAATGCTGCCTCGTCCGCATTCTTATCCACACCGAGGACTTCATAATAATCTCTCTTCGTCTCTGCCATTTTTCCTCACCTGCTTCTATCATTCATTCCCGCCTGTGCCCGGAATAACCTTGTGATGCAGAAAAACAAAAGATTTTTCTGTACCGCAAGATACCCGGGCCCGCATTGCCGCCCGGCAAAGGCTTTCGCCTTCTGCCGTTAATCGGCGCCGCGGGGACCGGGCGTTGTTTCTTTCATTAAAAATCTATTTCCTGCTCACGATGCCCGCGGATTTTTCTGCGCCGCACCCGGCATCCTTCATTTTACACTTCTTTGTAGTCTGCGTCAATAACATCGTCATCCGGCTGTGTGTAATTTGCCTGCTGTGCGCCGCCCATATCCGGACCTGCGCCCGCAGCGCCTGCCGCGCCCTGTGCCTGCTCATAAACCTTTGCAAACAGCTTCTGCGCGCTCTCCATCAGCTTTTCCTTTGCCGCTTTGATCTCTGCAACCTGTGCGTCCGTCATTTCCTCCGGATTGGAGTTCTCGATCAGACTCTTCAGCGCTGCAAGATCCGCCTGTACAGCCGTCTTGTCTGCGCCGTCCAGCTTGTCGCCGACCTCTTCCATTGCCTTCTCGGTCTGGAATACCATTGCGTCAGCGTCGTTTCTGGTGTCGATCGCTTCCTTGCGCTTCTTATCCTGTGCTTCGAACTCAGCAGCCTCTTTTACCGCCTTCTCGATATCCGCATCCGACATGTTGGAACCGGACGTGATCGTGATGTGCTGCTCCTTGCCGGTGCCAAGATCCTTTGCGGATACGTTTACGATACCGTTCGCGTCAATATCGAAAGTAACCTCGATCTGCGGAACGCCGCGTCTTGCAGGCGGGATTCCATCCAGACGGAACTGTCCGAGGGACTTGTTATCTTTTGCGAACTGTCTCTCACCCTGTACGACATGGATGTCAACTGCAGTCTGGTTATCCGCCGCCGTGGAGAATACCTGACTCTTCTTTGTCGGGATCGTTGTGTTGCGCTCGATCAGTCTGGTTGCCACGCCGCCCATGGTCTCAATGGAGAGGGAAAGCGGAGTAACATCCAGCAGCAGGATATCGCCTGCACCGGCGTCGCCTGCCAGCTTACCGCCCTGGATAGCCGCGCCGATCGCCACGCACTCATCCGGGTTCAGCGTCTTGCTCGCCTCATGTCCCGTAAGCGCTCTTACTTTATCCTGTACAGCCGGAATACGTGTGGAACCGCCTACCAGCAGCACCTTGCCAAGCTCGGAAGCCGTGATGCCGGCATCCTTCAGCGCGTTCTGTACCGGAATGGTTGTTCTCTCAACAAGGTCATGTGTCAGCTCGTCGAATTTCGCACGGGTCAGCGTCATATCAAAATGCTTCGGTCCCTCTGCAGTTGCCGTGATGAACGGCAGGTTAATATTTGTGGTGGTCGCGGAGGACAGCTCCTTCTTTGCCTTCTCTGCGGCCTCTTTCAGTCTCTGGAGCGCCATCTTGTCAACAGACAGGTCAACGCCCTCCGCCTTCTTAAATTCAGCGATCATGTAGTCGGTGATCTTCTGGTCAAAATCGTCGCCGCCCAGACGGTTGTCGCCGTTTGTTGCAAGTACCTCGATAACGCCGTCGCCGATCTCAATGATAGATACATCGAAGGTACCGCCGCCGAGGTCGTATACCATGATCTTCTGCTCTTTCTCGTTATCAAGACCATATGCAAGCGCTGCCGCCGTCGGCTCGTTGATGATACGCTTTACATCCATACCGGCAATCTTGCCCGCATCCTTTGTTGCCTGACGCTGTGCGTCGTTGAAGTATGCCGGAACCGTGATGACCGCCTCCGTTACCTTCTCACCAAGGTAATTTTCTGCATCCGCCTTCAGCTTCTGAAGGATCATTGCGGAAATCTCCTGCGGCGTATAATTCTTGCTGTCGATGCCTACCTTGTAATCAGTTCCCATATGTCTCTTAATGGAAGAGATCGTCTTGTCTGCGTTTGTAACCGCCTGACGCTTTGCCGGCTCGCCTACCAGACGCTCGCCTGTCTTGGAGAATGCCACAACGGACGGTGTGGTTCTTGCTCCCTCTGTATTTGTGATAACGGTCGGCTTACCGCCTTCCATAACTGCTACGCAGCTGTTTGTTGTACCTAAGTCAATACCAATAATCTTGCTCATAATAATTTCCTCCTGCTCCTGTAATATTTAATTTTGTTTAGTTTGCTACTTTTACCATGCTGTGTCTTACAACCTGGTCTTTGTAGGTATAGCCTTTTAAAAACTCCTCAGTGATCGTGTTCTCCGCAGTTTCTTCCTCCTCCACATGCATCACTGCATTGTGGAAATCCGGGTTAAACTCACATCCGACTGCCTCGATCGGCTTGACGCCGAGCTTATCAAGCATTTCCGTCATCTGCCGGTAAACCTTGTTCATCCCGTCCACAAAAGCGTCCGTCTTTGCTTCCTCCGGGACTGCCGCCAGTCCGCGCTCGAAATTGTCTACGATCGGCAGGAGCTGTTCGATCACGCTCTTCGCACCCATCTCAAACATTTTCGATTTTTCCTTCTCGGAACGTTTGCGGAAATTTTCAAATTCCGCCATCTGACGTTTCACCCGATCCTGCAGCTCCTCGATCTGCGTATCCTTTTTGTCTTTCTTACTTTCTTTCTGTGACGTTTCTCTGTCTGCCTCCTCTGCAGGTTCCGAAGCTTCCTGCTGCGCGCAAGTCTCTTCCGTTTCCGGTTTTTCCTCCTTCTGCGCTTCGTTTTCTATCGCTTCGTCCATGTCTTTCTCCATGTTTTCTTCTGCCACTGTAACCGCCTGCCTTTCTGTATATTCTGATCTATCGTCAATCCCGCTCGAATATCGTATCCAGCTGGGATTTTAAGGTTTTTAAGGAATCGACCACCTTTTCATAATCCATCCGCTTCGGTCCGATAATCCCGATCGTTCCCTGAACACCCTCGCCCAGTTCATACGTTGCCGTGACTACACTGCAGTCGCGCATCTTCCGTATGGGCGCTTCGTTTCCGATATACACCTGAATGCCGGTACTGTTTTCTTCCTCCAGCGACTCGTTGATCAGATTTGCCAGCTCCTTCTTATCTTCAAAGGCACTGATCAGCTCGCTCGCCCGCTCGCTGTCGCTCAGCTCCGGATACTTGAAAATGTTGGTGGCGCCGCTTGTATAGATCTCCATATCGTCTTCCATCTGGATCGCTTCTGCGACTGCATCAAGCACCTGGCTGACAACTTCGCTGTGGATGCCGGCCTGCTCCTTCATCCGGGTGATCATCGCAAGATTGATCTCCTCCAGCGCAAGCCCATTGAGGCTTGTGTTCAGCAGGATGTTCAGCTTCAGCACCATCTCATTGTCCAGTCCGTGCCGGAAGTGAAGCATCTTGTTTTTTACGATGTTTCCTTCCGTGACGACCACTGCCAGAAGCTGTTCCTCACTGATGGCTGAGAGCTGAATGAACTTCAGCTTCGTCGTGTGGTAGCGCGGTGCGGTAATCATGGTCGCGTAGTTGGTGTTGTTTGCCAGCACCCGGACAACCTGCTTCAGCATCAGCTCCATCTTATCCTGCTTCTGGATCAGCAGCTCCTGCTGTTCTTTTACCTCCTGCTCCTTCTGCTCCATGAGATAGTCCACATATAAGCGGTAGCCCTTGTCTGAGGGAATTCTGCCCGCCGAGGTGTGCGGCTGAATGATCAGCCCCATCTCCTCCAGGTCTGCCATTTCATTTCGAATTGTAGCGGAACTGAGGTTCAGGTCTGCGTACTTTGAGATCGTCCTGGAGCCTACCGGCTCGCCTGTCTCCAGATATGTCTGAATGATCGCGTAAAAGATTTTCCATTTTCTGTCGTCCAGCTGCATATCATCTGACCACATCCTGCATCCTCCCTCCTGTTTTGTTAGCACTCTTTTGAATCGAGTGCTAACATCTACGGTTTTAAGATACCACTGCTGTCTGTGATTGTCAATAGCTATTTTGAAAAATTTTCATTAACTTTTCTGTCGAATCATCCCGACTGGTTGTATTTGACATTTTTTGCGTTTTAAGATACACTTATGGAAAATGAATAATGAAAGGAATCCGCAATGAAGATACGAAATTTTCTTACGATTCTGTTTGCCGTTCTCGCTATTGTTGCACTGATCGCGCTCGCCGGTCTTGTAACTATATATGTGGCAGACGATTCCAATCCTCTGCGCCAGCGGCTTGTGCAGATATTCGACCCCGACAGGGAGACTGTGCCGGTCAGCACGCCTGAGGCAGGAACAGACGCTCCGGCTGCGGAAACTGTGAAGGCACATTCCTTCATCTTTGTGGGCGACTCCCGCACCATCGGGATGCGCGATGCCGTAAATGACAACTGCACTTATATAGGAAAAGAAGGAGAAGGCTACGAATGGTTTTCCGGTGAGGGTGTCCAGGAACTCGACGCCGTTCTTGCCGGCACCTCGGGGCAGACCGTAATTTTTAATTTCGGCGTGAACGATCCCGCAAATATCAGTCTCTACATTGATCTTTACCAATCGCTTATGGAGACATATTCCGGCACCGCCTTTTACTATCTGTCCGTAAATCCGCTGGTGGACAACGAAGGCTTCAATACTACAAACGAAATGATTTCCTTATTTAATGCTACCATGCAGAGCGCTTTTCCGGACACCTATCTGGACTGCAACAGCTACCTAAACAGCGTTGGCTATGAGACTGTGGACGGGCTGCACTACACAGATGATTCCTACAAGATGATCCACAATTTCGTCGTGGATAAGGTTGCGTAAAAAAGCTCCCTTCGCTCTGGAGGAAGCTCATAAGAAATTATATTATATTTAGCGGAGAACCGGCGCGGCAAAAGTCACGCCGGTTTTTCTGTGCCTTTCATTACCTGGGGCTCAGTTCTCGTCTGGATTAACTAATTGGTCTGATACCGTTATTCAAATTGTTACTGTTTCGGCAATCGTCTCAAAAATCATTCGCCCGACGATTGCGCCTCCGTCAATTAATCCCATTCCTTTATCACTGTAATAGGCTGCTCTTCCGTGCACTGCGGCCATATCTGCCGTGCTGTCCGCCCCCTTTGCTGCCGCTTCCGCTGCAGCAGCCAGCGCTGTCTCCGTCCCTTTATCTGCATTACTGCAAATCGCTTCTGCCGCAGGAATAATTGCATCAAGAATAGTCTTTTCTCCTATTTTTGATCCTGCTTTCTCTGTAATTTTTGCCGTACCTGCCAGCAGCGCTTCGCCAGCCAGCGCAATATCAGCCTCCGTATGTCCTTTGAATATACGTGCCATTCCCATCAGGCAGATAGCTGTGATCGTTCCAAGTGAGGAAGGAGCAGCTTCATTAAACGACTTCCCCGCACATATGCAAAGCTTCCCAAGATCCCTTTCGGCGCTGGCATCCAGCGCTGCACTTGCCGCAGCATAGCCGTCAGACATAGATATTCCCAGATCGCCGTCCCCATTTCGCTGGTCAAGCTCCACCAGGTATTCTCTCTCTTCTGCCATCTTCGCCGAAATCGCCCGGAATATATCACAAAATTTTTCGGATGTAAGCATTGCTTTCCTCCTGGTATTAATATCTCAGATAATGTTTGCGTTCGTATAAAACGGTGATGCCGCCGGAGCACGGAGCAGCATTTCCAGCTCCCTATCCAGCTTCATAAGCGTAACAGATAAGCCTGCCATTTCCATAGAAGTTGCATACTCCCCGATATGCGGCATTACTGGTACTATTCCTTTTTCAGTGAGAATCTGATAAACTCTGCGGTATATGATCAACAATTCTTCTTTCGGCGTTGCTCCAAGTCCGTTTACCATCACAGACACCTTTGTACCGCTCTCGACCGGCATATCCTCCAGAAGCCTCCTCACGATTAAATCTGCAATCTCATCCGCGGTCATCATGCTGCGCACTTCGATGCCCTTTTCTCCATGGATTCCCATACCAATCTCAATCTCATTTTCATTAATAAAGAATGTTGGTTTACCAGCCTCCGGAACGATGCACGGAGAAAGCGCCGCACCCATCGTGCGGATATGCTCCAGCGCCTTCTGTGTGACCCTCTCGACCTCATCCAGATTCATTCCTCTGTCAGCCGCCGCACCGGCAACCTTGAAGGCATATACCATACCGGCAACACCGCGGCGTTTGTCTGACGCTTCCTTCGGAGCGGAAGCAATATCATCCCTCACAAATATTTTCCTTGTCTCAATATCGTCCTCCAGTTCCACCGTCTCGCAGGCAATCTCCAGGTTCATCTTATCCCCGCCATAATTTCCATGGATACAAAGCACACCGCTTCCTTGATCACATGCCCGGATCATGTCCGCCATTTTCCCGGCGGACGGAGACGCAAATACATTCCCCACCGTACATCCATCCAGAAGACCGCTCCCGACATAGCCGAGAAATATGGGTAAATGACCGCTGCCGCCTGCTGTCACAATACCGACTTTTCTGTCTCTCACCGGATAGTCAGAGAGCAAAATCCGTTTATCCCCGTTGCAGAATTTTAAGCGATCCCCATACGCTGCAATAATCCCTTCCATTGTTTCATCAACAAAATTTTCTGGTTTATTGATTATCTTTTTCATATGCACTCTCCCATCTCAAAGTTAATTTTGCACCGGACAGGTGCATCAAACCTCCTCCGCATGTACAAGCATTCCAGATTCGCATGGCGCCTCATAGTCGCCGCATCATCCATCGCTATTGCAATGGAAGGCGCGCTGTCTCGGTTCTTATATCACTCATTTTGCACACGCATTCTTAAACTGAACTGCCGTTTCACGGATATTCTCTGACCCCACCAGCGCATTTCCGACAATAGCAATGTCTGCCCCCAGCTCTATCGCTTTGTGTATGGTGTCCAGCTTTACGCCGCCTGCCACTGCCACCTGTGCATTTTTGCAGTTTGCTTTCAATATTGCAAGGTCATCAAACGGGGTACGTCCTGTCTGCTGTACATCAAACGCAGTGTGCACGCCGATAATATCTACATCCAGAGCATCCAGCTCGCGTGCCCGGTCTTTCAGATTTGTTACGGAAAGCATGTCTACATACACCATCTTTCCGGCTTCACGGGCTGCACGGCGAACACCGAGAATCGTCTCATTCGCCGATATACCAAGTACGGTTACGATATCTGCCCCTTCATCAAATGCAAATTTTGCTTCGATATAGCCTCCGTCTGCAATTTTCATATCTGCCAGAATCAGAACGTCTGGAAAGCTTTTTCTCATCTGCGCCACTGCGCGTGTACCTTCCTTAAGCATGAGCGGCGTGCCAAGCTCTATAATGTCTACAAGGTCATGAACCTTTTCTCCGATTTTCTGCGCCTTCTCAAGGCTGTCCAGATCAAGTGCAATCTGCAATTTCATAATATTCCTCCTTCTCGATTTCTGCGCGGAAAACAGCACATGCGTCTTCAATTTTGATGTCCGGCTTAAAAATGCCTGCCGTTCCAAGCACGTAAGCATTCGCGCCATTTCGCTTTGCAATCCGCGCATTTCTTATCGATATATTTCCATCTACCTCCAGCAGAACATCTTTCCTGCCTGCCCGGTCCAGAATCTCCCTTGTCCTGCGGATACGGGCCGCAAAAACATCATCAATCTCCGGACGCGGACCGATGATCCCTGCCAGCACATTTACCAGGAGCACCATATCAATATATGGCGCCATCTCTTCTACATACACAAGCGGTGTATAGCCATTTAAGGCCAGCCCCGGATGCACTCCCGCTTTACGGATTTCCGATATTACATAGGGAATCTCATGGGTTGACTCCGCATGTACACTCACATATCCGTCCCTGCAGTACGGCAGTATCTGTTCCAGATAAAGCTGCGGCGTTTTCGACATAATATGTATATCCAGCGGAAGTTTCGTACAGTTTACAAGCTGTCTCAGCATATATGGCGGAAGCATGGTGCTGGTGGTAAAAGTTGTGTCCATGATATCATAGTGAAACATATCTGCTCCGGCACGCTCCAGAGCAGAGACATCGCGTTCCATATGCATCATGTCGCAGCACATTAAAGAAGGGGACATCATGTCTTTTTTCAATTGATTTTCTCCTTTCGGGATTATTATTTTTATTCAAGGTTTGCATGGAATTTCCAGAGTGTATTAATATCCAGATTCTTACGCTTAATGATTTCCATTGCAACCGCATCTCCATAGAGAAGCAGCGTCTGTTCAAATAATGAAGTCATAGGCTGTCTGGATACCATTTCTCCCTGACAATTCAGCTTTGTCTGAACAGGAATTCTCACCTGAATAGTGGATAGCTTTGCAATCGAGCTATCTACATTAGAGCCGATCCATGCAATATTCACACATAGTTTTTTTGCCTTTTCTGCTACAGCCTTCGGATAAATACTTTCTCCGCTGCCTGATGCAACAATTAAAAGATCCCGTTCTGTAATCGCAGGCTCCGTGATTTCACCGACATAATGCGTATCAATTCCCAGATGCCCCAAACGTTTGCATATCTCCTGCAGGGAAAGAAGGACACGCCCAATCCCGCAAAAATAGACTTTCTCGGCGCTCAAAATCGCCGCAATCAACTGTTCACTCTGCGCATCATCAATGCGGTCAAGCGCTTCCGTACATTCTCTGATAATCAGACGTCCAGACTCCTTTAAAGACATATTCTTTACTCCTTACTTTTCTGCAAAAACTTCTGTAAATTCAGAATATTTCTTCACATCTATATAGCCATCCGTAAACAGTGCAGACGTACCAAGTACAAACTGATTTGCCCCATTTTTTTTCATTTTCCGCACATGCTGCATACTTACATTTCCGTCAACCTGAATTTTCATTCCGCCGAAACCACGCCGCACTGCCTCATCCCTGACATCTGCAATTTTCCGGAACATTTCTTCCTGTGCATTTTGCTTGCCATATCCCGGCTCAATCATCATTACATTGATGCCGTCAATATGCTGCCAGAGATATTCCAGCCCTGACAGCGGCGTTGCCGGTTTCAGCGCAAGGAGAACATCCGCACCTTTGTCATGCAGCTTCCGGATCAAAACGGAAGGAGCCGACAGACTCTCAATCTGAATGGATACCTGATCTCCCCTGCGGATATCGAACAGCGGAATAATTCTCTCCGGATCTGTGGTCATAAAATGATAATCCATCTGCATAGGTGCAATTTCCCGCAAAGTATTTGCAATATCCGGTCCCGCCGCAATGTTCGGGCAAAAGTGTCCATCGCATACATCAATATGCAGGTAAGAAAACTGTTCCTGATAAAATACCATATCTCTTTCCAGCGACCGCATATTGGAGCACATTACGGATGGCATAAATCCATTCTGTTTTAACACAGGCTACTCTCCAATCTTCTTTTTCATCCATTCAACCGACTGGCGCATCGCTTCTTCCGGCATACGCTCATACGGCGTCATCAGTTCCAGTGAAAGGTATCCGTCATATCCATATTCATCCAGTCTCTTCATAATATAATCCATATCCAGCACGCCGGTTCCCGGGATCACATGGGCGGAAAGCCCCTCATATTGTGCATCACTGAAGTGAACGTGATAAACTTCCCCCTTCAGGTTTTTCAGCGCATCATCGATTGTTTCGTCGCACACGCCAAGACAGTACAGGTCAATCATTCCGTGAAGATTCGGCGAATTGACATCCTTCAGCATCTGTTTCAGACGTCCGGTATTTGTCAGCACCGTAACCAGCGGGTCCGCCGCTTCAATCGTCAGATTAATGCCATAGCCATGCGCGATATCCGCAAGATAAGAAAGAGAATCTACCGAATATTTCCAGGTATCATCGTAATTGCGGTCCAGCATATTCCATCCGGCAAAAAACTGTACGGTAGGACTTTCCAATATATTTGCAAACTGCAGACTTTTTACGTAATACTCAATACTCCTCTGACGGCAGTACGCGTTCGGCGAAGCAATATTAATCGGATATTTTACCTGCTCCGGGCACCAGTTAATTACCCGTAATCCGTGATCTTTTAATTTTCGTTTCAAAGCCAGCGCCTGCACATAGCCGTTGTCATCCACATGAAAATGAGGATCATTCGCATAAAACTCGATCGATCCCGCTCCAAGCCGCTCCAGTGAATCCAGCGTATATTCCAGAGAATAGCGGAAATACGGAAAATTTGACATTGCAATCTGATCAACCTTTAAATTCTTCATCTTGTTCTCCTTTCTGGTCAGACATATTTTTTATTTGAAGCTCAATTTCTTCCCTGTCCGGTATCGAGCTTATTCCCCCTCTGCGTGAGACGCAGATCCCGGCGGCAGCTGTAGCATACCGGATAGCCGTTTCCATTCCATCTTCATTGCACAGCCGAATCATCAATGCAGTAGTAAAAGTATCCCCTGCACCTGTGGTATCCACAAAATTTACTTTGCACGCCGGATATAGACTTCCTTTTTTTCCATCGTAAAGGTAAGAACCTTTTCCGCCCAGCTTCAGCAATACATACTTTGCACAGGCATGTTCCCTGATAAATTTCGCTGCCTCTAATGCAGTCTCTTCATCCTTTACCGCAATCCCTGTGAGGGCTTCTGTCTCCGCTTCGTTTGGAGATACCATAAAAATTCCCCTCAGACGCTCCAGCGGTATCTTCATCGCCGGACCGGCATCCAGTATCACCGGTATTTTACGTTCTGTTGCAAGCTCATATGTGCGGTACACCGTTTCCAGCGGCATTTCCATCTGCATCAGAACCATGTCAAACGCTTCCGCATCCAATGCATGTTCTACCATTTCCGGCATAATGCGATCGTTTGCTCCCCGAATATTTGTTCCGATATAAGAGCCGTCCTTCATCATAAAAATTCCCGAAAGTCCCGTCTGCACATCATCCAGCACCGATATAAAATCCAGATGAACATTTCCCCCGCGAAGCAGCTCCCGTATTTTACGGCCATTTTCATCGCTGCCGACCGCACTTACCAGATATGCTTCTGCACCAAGCTTTGCGGCCGCCATTGCCTGATTGGCACCCTTTCCGCCGCAGTAATAGCCTATAGAATCAAAATTCAGGCATCCATTCGGCTTCATCTCATCTCCGTGCGGTCCATAAAAGATCATATCCATATTGATGCTGCCAACAATAAGAACCTTTGGCTGTTTCATTTCTGTCACCTCATCTCCCGGTTACATGGCGATTATCCATAATATAGTTCACGATCAGCATGATCAGCAGCAGTGCTCCCCAGACAATATCGCGATAAAAGGAATTAATGCTGTGGAACATATTCATCATTGTCGCAACCATCTGCAGTACGATCGTTGCAAGAACAATGCCGGACACATTTCCCTGCCCTCCATTCGGGTTTGTTCCGCCAAATACGCAGATCAGAATCGAAAACATAACGTAACTGGTTCCATAGTCCGGTTTTGCAGAACTCATGCGCATTACACTGATAATACCGGAAACCGAAGCCAGAACTCCGGAAATCATATATGCCTTCAATAAGTCCAGATTATTGCGTACACCGGAAAATACTGCCGCTTTGGAATTGCTTCCGATCAGAAATGTCCGTATGCCAAATGTTGTCCTGGTCATGACAACATACACTGCAACCGCACATATGACAAACACCAGAAAATTCAGCGGAAAAATCCAGAGTCGGATACCTGCCAGCTTTGTAAATTCTGACGGTACACCGGTAATCGCCTGTCCCCTGGTGACGACCGTGCTGATGCCCAGAATAAGCTGACCGCTTCCGAGTGTCGCCAGCATTGCCGGTACTCTCAGCCTGCCGACCAGCAGTCCGTTCAGGGCGCCGCAGATGCATCCGATTACAAAAACAATCAGACATCCCGCAGTGATCATCAGTGCCGGAGAGCCTACATAATTGCCGCTTCCGATCGTTTTTGACAGAAACGTGCCCATTACGATCGCGCAAAGATTTGCAATATAAACGACAGAAAGATCAATTCCTCCGCTGACCATGCAGATAAATACCGCCAGTGCAAGAATACCGTATTCTGAAAGCTGCTTAAAAATAGATGTCAGATTCGCCTGCGTCAAAAATTGCCCCGGTATAATGACCGAACCGATGATAACAACGGCAACCATCAGGATGACAATACGAAAAACCGGATTGTTTATTGATTTTTTAAGAATGATTCCTGTTTTTTCTGCCATAACTATATATTCCTCTCTTTCGATCAGTCGATTCTCTTTATTCCACTGCGTGAACGCAGTGAGTTGACCGAAACAACCGTCCCGATTAATATAATTGCACCGGTAAAAACATCCTGATAATAAAGCGGAATACCAAGCATCAGCAGATTATTCTGAATCATGATTAAAAGAACAACACCGATGATTACATTAAACAGTCCGCCAAGCCCTGCCCCCGGACGGATACCGCCCAGCGTACATGCAGCAATAATAAGCATTTCACCGCCCATCAGGTCGGAGGGAGAAATCGCTCCGACATTGCAGGTATACATAAATCCACCGATCGCCGCGATCACACCGCCAAGTGTATAGGATAAAAATGTAATCTGCGCCGTCTTAAAACCAGAACGCTCTGCGGCAACCTTGTCTGATCCAATGGCGTAAAGTCCCCGTCCAAACATGGTATAGCGCAGCAGAAAGAATACGATCAGATAAAGAACAATCACGATCAAAAACTGCAGTGGAAGTTCTGCTTTCAGCCCGCTTCCCGCATTTGTCACAGAAAACAGCTTTGCCTTGCCGAATTCTGCCAGTGTACCATGCAAAACGGTATTGGAAGCTTTTAACGGACCGTACATGATACCACTGAAAACAGAGGAAGTGCCCAGTGTTACGATCAGTGACGGGAAATTAAATTTCGCCATAATAAATCCGTTAATCATACCTCCTAAAGCGCCGATTACCATACAGAAGAGAATCGGAACGACAATGTTGCCACTATAGGAATCCCCGCCAAAGATGCTTGCCGTGATAAAGGCTGACAGGCTTGCAAGCGCCGGATAAGAAACATCCGGTCCTGCACAGGTGAGCGAAAGCATTTCCGTCAGTCCGAATACCAGATAGACCATAGATGCACGCGCCAGATTGACCATTCCGGTATTGCTGAAAAATTGTCCGGAAACCGCCTCAACCGCTACACCAAATAAAAGGGCAATCAAGATGACATACGTTTCCGTCCGATTAAATATTTTCTTAAATATCACCATTTCCATTCCCCCTCTGCTAAATTGAAGCTTCAACCAGTGCTTCTTCCGTGACTTCTTCTCCGCAGAGGACAGCATTGATCCTGCCGCCCTTCATGATAATGACACGGTTGCACAGCTTTTTAATTTCCAGAATATCATCTGATGCGATAATGATGGACATACCCTCCGATGCATATTTGTTCAGCAGATCATAGATATCCTGTTTTGCGCCAATATCCACACCCACAGTCGGTCCATTCAAAATCAGAATGGAAGGATTACATGCCAACCACTTCGCCAGTACCACCTTCTGCTGATTACCTCCGGAAAGTTTCTGTGCCAGATTGTTTCGATTATCCGGTGCAATAGAAAGTGTATCGATCCAGCGCTGTGTTTCCTCCTCGGCAGCCTTTTTATTATAAAAGCCAAGCTTCGAGCTTAGTTTTTCCAGATGTGTGACCGCTGTATTTTGTACCAGTGATTGTTCCAGAAACAATCCCTCCGTAAGACGGTCTTCCGGAACGTATCCGATTCCGAGCTGCTTTGCTTTCGTTACACTTGAAATATTGACCGGTTTTCCATCCATCAGAATCTCGCCGTTTTTAATCGCCGCCATTCCGAACAACGCCATTGCAAGTTCCGTCCGACCCGATCCAAGCTGTCCGGCAATGCCAAGGATCTCTCCCTTAAACAATTGCAGACTGACTCCTTCAAAAGCGCCCTCCACAGTCAGATTTCTTGTTTCCATCCTGATCCGGGACGGGTCTCCGACCAGCGGTTTCTCCTGCTTCGCTTGTATCTCACGTCCGGTCATATAATAAGAAAACCGTTCTTCATTTATTTCAGACGCCTTACACGAAATTACATTTCTGCCATTCCGAAAAATGGTGATAGAATCAGAGATTTCAAAAACTTCGTCCAATTTATGCGAAACAAATACAATTGCGACGCCTTCCTCTTTCAGTTGATGAATGACCTTAAACAGGGAATTCACCTCATTGCGTGTCAGCGATGCAGTTGCCTCGTCCATAATGATGATTTTTGCCTCATGCACCAGTGCGCGTGCTATCGCAATCATTTGTTTATCTGCGACGGAAAGATCTGCGACCTTTGCTTTCATATCCACTTTTAAATTAATTTTTTCCACAGCCTGCCGTGCCGTCTCACGCATTCTTTTATAATTAATAATTTTGCTGCCACGTGCAACTTCAGCATTGATAGATAAATTTTCCATTACAGAAAGATTGGGGAACAACGAAAAATCCTGATAAATAACCTGAATCCCATGATTAATAGATTCAGACGGATTCATTTCCGGGTACTCTTTTCCGTCAATACATATTTTCCCGGAATCCGGCTTATAATAGCCTGAAATTATTTTAATGATTGTTGACTTTCCTGAGCCATTTTCTCCGGACAGACAGTGAATCTCGCCTGCACGAATTTCCATCGAGACATCTTTTAATGCGTGTACTCCGCCGAATGATTTATTAATATTTTCAACCGACAAGATTTTTTCATTCATGCTAATGTCCTCTCTTTAGATATCAAAGGCTGCTGCAAAATAGATCAGTGTGCATCTATCGAACAGCAGCCCTCATTTTTTACCAATAAGCAGAACTAATTTACAACATCCGATTAGAAATCATAATCATCTACGTTGTTTTCATCAATAATCAGCCAACCGCTTCCGGTCAGAACCAGTTTATCCTCATCATAGAACTTCATATCATCCCATCCTTCTACGCCAAGGTCCACGCCATCTTCAATCGCTTCGCCTGCAAGAATCTTAGCTGCCAGAGTCTCCATTGCATAGCATGCTGCTGCCGGGTCCCATGTACAGATATAGGACATCGTTCCATCCTTCACCAGATCACGAAGATCGTTAGGAGTACCTGTGCCGACAATGGTTACCTGCCCCTTCAGACCAAGCTCTTCGATTGCTTTTGCAACGCCGGTCGGTTCCAGAGAAGAACAGGTGCGGAAGCAGGTAATTTCCGGATACTTAGTAAGAAGTTCTTTTGCCGTATTATAAGCACCTTCATAAGTATCATCTGAAGTTCCGTTCGGCCACTCGTCATTCAAAAGCTTAATATCCGGGCAGTTTTCTGATAAGTAATCGACTGTACCTTCCACCCATGCCATATGGGATGCTTTCGTAAGCTGTCCGACCATCGTTGCATAAGTTCCTTCCCCGCCAAGGCTTTCCACCATCAGTTCACCCTGTTTTGCACCGAAATCTTCGTTTACGAATGCTTCAATGTCATACAGACAATTCTTTGCAATGCCATTTCCCTCATGTGTAATCACTACAATGCCAGCGGAAAGTGCCTCTTCAAAAACAGTTTCCATAGCAGACGGATCAATCGGACAAATACAAATTGCATCTACACCCTGTGCAATCAAATCTTCTACCGTCTGAATCTGGGAAGCAACATCCTGTACTGCCGGGCTTGCTTCAAATGCATTAATCCCGGTATCCTCTGCAAATTTCTTTGTTCCTTCATTTCCACGTACCCACCAGGAAGCAGGTCCATACTGCGGAACCAGAGCAATTTTCCACTCAGAAGAATCCTTTTCCGATTTAAAGTCTGCTGCATCCCATAATTTTCCCGTGCTCTCCGTGCTTGCAAATGCGGATGAAACCATACTAAGTGAAAGCCCCGATGCTACAAGTAAACTAATTAATTTTTTAGACATATTTCTTCTCTCCTTGCTTATAAATTTTTTATGATTGAACATCCCCGGTCAGTTCATCCTGTCCGGCGCCATGAAGCAGGATCACCCAACAGCAGGAAATGCCAATTTCTTTACTCAAAGCACGCATGTCTGCGCATCATATCAGACTCATCAAATCCCATTTCCTGAAAAACCATCATGCAAAGTGCCTCCGTACAGAGCAGCATACAAAGTTCGATGCGCGAACCAAGAAGCATCTTCGTCCCATGGTTTTTCGTATCATAAACAATCATGGAACCATCCGCATTTTTATGAAGTTCTTCCTGTACCGGCAATACTATCGTAACATCCGCTTCTCTGCCAAGTGTACTCTCCGGATGACCGGTAAGCACAAGCACCTTACATTTTAGTTGTTTCGCCCTCTTCACATAGCCCTTCAGGCTTGCCGTTTCTCCTGAACCGGAACCAATAACAAGCAGGTCTCCTTCCTGTGCAGATGGTGTGGACGTATCGCCGATCATAAATGTGGTAAGCCCCATCTGCATCAGACGCATTCCGAAGCATCGCATCATATATCCGCTCCGTCCCATGCCGACCGCAAAAATGCGTTTTGCCGAACAAATGGCACGCACCGCCGCTTCCATCTGAACCTGGTCCATCTGCTCCATAATCGGTTCTACTTCACTGAATATTTCCTTAAAAATCACTTCTATATTCTGCATGTCTTTTCCTTTCTGTCCATCTCATTATCAGCAGTGTCATAATTTCTTCGCAATTTTATGATCATTTTACGCGGGTCATCAGCATGAACAATCGCATTTCCCACAACCAGAATCTCCGGTGTAAATTTCTTCAAACGTCCGATCGTTTCCGGATTAATTCCTCCTGCAATCGCCAGGTGCCCTGCCGGAACCGCTTTTACGATCTGCTCGGTCTCCCGGACTGCGCGATCCATATTAAGCACATCTGTTGCATTATGTACACAGATATAATCGAATCCAGCTTCAAGAAGATAGGCGGCGCGTTCTTCCAGTTCGGACGCATTCATCATATCCGCCAGAAGTCTTCCGCCTGCCTCCTTTGCACTCTGCACTGTGCCTTGAAAGGTTCCTTCATTCGCCAGGGCCATCACAGTTACGATATCAGCGCCCGCATGAAAGCAATGGTCTGCCTCGTATTTTCCTCCATCCATTATTTTGGCATCTGCCAGAACCGTTTTTTCCGGAAATGCACTTTTTATTTCTCTGACTGCCTGAAGTCCGAAACGCAGAAGCATGGGGGTTCCGATCTCGATGATGTCAATCAGATCCTGTATGTGTTCCAGCATCTTTTTCGCTTCCGGTATATCGTATAGATCCATTGCAAACTGTAATTTCATTATTATCACCTCCTTTTATCGAATCAGTAATTTTTTTATCGCTTTATGGTATTATATAAAATATTTTTATCGATGTCAAGTCGATATCACTAATTTTTTTGTCAAAATAGATTATATTTTTTGTGTTTCAATAATTTTTTTAATATTTCCTCTTCCATTCGATAAGAATTTATTGTAAAATGAACATATTCCAAAGTTTTATTGACCGCAGGAAAAATTTACTATATAATTAATTTGTTAAAAAATTTTGAGGTGTTTTTATGAATTCAAAGGATTCTTCTGTATTTTCAAAGCGTGGATTGCGCCAAAACCGTATTTTGCAGCTGCTTGAAAATAACAGCGCTATGAGTAATTATGATCTTTGCAACGAGCTGTCCTGCAGCGAGGCTACTATTCGAAATGATCTGCGTGATCTGGATAAGCGGGGGCTTATCTACCGGACACGCGGCGGTGCGTCCAAACTGACCGAAAGCAATATAAATCCCCTGGACGACTTTTCTATGTTATTCCGTATAAATTCAAATACAATGCTGAAGCAGGCGATTGCTGATTATGTATTTGACAGCGGATTAATTCAGCCGAATCAATCTATTGCAATAGATATCGGCTCTACCTGTTATCTGGCCGCGAAATCTATCAGTAAATGTAGTTTTCCTTTAAATGTTGCGACTAATTCGTTAAACATTGCGAACCTGATGGTAGAAAATAAAAATATACATCTTGCTTTGGCCGGCGGAGTTTATTATCCGGAAGTGGACGCATTCGATCCCACAAATTCTTTGAATTTATTTTCAAATATGTTCTTTGACTATTACTTTATGGGAGCGAACGGAATTTCCAAAACCAGCGGTGTCACCTGCACTATGCAGGATCCGATCAGCCGCGCCCCCGTAAAGCGTTTGCTGATGGCACATTCCAGTTCGACAGTTCTCCTCTGTGACCATACAAAAATTAATAAGACTTACATGCAGGGAATTTGTTCCTTTTCCGAATTGAGTATGATAATTACAGATGATGCCTGTTCCCCGGAAGAAAAAGACCTTTTGCTTGATACCGGAGTGGAAGTGATTTTTGTCCCTGTAAAATAAAAGATTTTTATAAAAGTTCCTGCAAAACGCAATAAAAACTCTATGTGGAATATTGCTCAATCACATAGAGTTTTTTTGTTGCTTATATCTCGCTTTTTATGTCATCTCTCAGACTAAGTAAATATAACCTCGCAGACTTCTGCCGCCCGCCCAGTTGTAAATACTCTGGTACTTGAAGACAACATTTGATTTTGCCGTGTTCGGCATTGTAGTAGACTCTGTATAACCGGACTCTGATACATACGGAACACCGTTGATGATATTTTCTACCACCGCAATATGGGCATCTCCGGTTGAACCATAATTGAAAATTGCCAGCGCGCCAATTTTCGGAGTAGTGCCATACTCAAATACGCCCTTTGCAACATTCTGATTGTAAATACCTACCGGATCTAGTCCGAAAATAGCCTGTACCTTCGCAATATTTCCGCCGGCCTTCGCCACAATCTCCATTGCGCGCCCGCATGCATACCAGGTACAGTTACCGAGTACATAAGTTTTTCCGTAATACGGCTTGCCCGTCGGTGCAAGACTGTTATACTTATAATAAATATTGTAGGTTGCATTATAATAGTACTTATTGGTTGCTGCCGGTCTGCCGGTCCGCGGCGTAAAGTTTGCCGGTATCGTCACCGCTCCGGTCGTATTTAAGTAATCTCCGGTATTGGTGTTAGTATTGCCGTTGCCCCCCGTCGAACCCGGAGTTGTATTGATCGCCGACTTCACGGTAACCGTACGATAGATCAGTGTGGCACTCTTTCCTGTAGCATCCGTCGCTGTCAGCTTGTACCTATAAGTACCTGCCGCCAGCCTGTTGAACAGCATCGCGTCATCCAGCTTGCTGTTCGCCACATTATAGGATGTGGTATTTGGAATTACCGTCTGTGTGTATACGATCTTATTGCTGCTGTTTATGATTGCAGCTGTAACACTGGTAAGCTTGTACGTTGAAGTAATTCTGCCGCCGATCGCATAAGATTTTCCCTGTGTAAGCGTAATATTAGCTGCCGGAACCGGATTTGTCACTTTGATCGTGCCCGTATTTGTATTTGTGTTCGTATTCGTATTTGCAGCCTTCACCGTAACGGTACGATAGATCAGCGTGGCACTTGTCCCCTGATTGTCCACTGCCGTAAGCTTGTACTTATAGGTGCCCGCCGCCAGCTTATTAAACAGCATCGCACTATCCAGCACGCTGTTTGCCACATTATAAGATGTCTTATTCGGTTTTACCGACTTGGTATAAACAGTTTTGCTGCTGCTGTTTATAATAGACGCAGTGACCTTCGAAAGCTTATATGTAGACTGCACCGTTCCGCCAATGGAATATCCGGCGCCCTTATTTATCGTAACATTTCCCGCAGGCTTCGGGTTTACCACCTTAATCTTTCCGGTTCCTGTGACTGTAAATTTCTTATTCACTACAATCGTTTTTCCGCTGGAAACCTCACAGCGTACTTTCAGATAATAAGAACCGACACTCAGCTTATTAAACTGGATATGCGGATCTGCCACCGCCAAATTAAAGGTTTTGCTCTTCGGTTTTCCAACATAGCGCTGATAACATTTTTTTCCGGCGAGATCATAGACCGTCACGCGGACTTCTTTGATTGTCTTATTACATTTAATCGTTCCCTTTAAGCTGAAATACCCGCCCTTTTTGATCGTAGTCGGCGTTTTAACACCGCTAAGCGTATACATTGTTTTTGTAGTAGCCGCCTTTGCCGATACCGGAAGCGCAAGCATTAATATCAGCATTCCAAATAAGATCCACAGCCATTTTCTTTTTTTCTGCATAACTCCTCCCCTTTTCCTATATGTAGTGATGCCACAGCCACGTCTGTCTATATTTTGTTAAATCTTTTTTACGTTTTGCAGTTTCCAGTATACTATATTTTTCCTGTGTTTGCAATAACTTTTCCCACTTTTTTAACATTTCCGTAATGACTAAAATAAAAAATTGATATCGACACTCCGCAAGTGAAAGGAAATTCTGCCTTCGTAGCTGTCAGCAGAGAAAGTGATTGTGCTGCCTGTTAGCCCCTCCTACCAGGCATACGCATCCGTATCCTCGCCGGCCCCCTGCACCGTGATGATCAGCTCGTGCGGCAGACAGGCGATAACCTCCCCGGTACGGCTGATTTTTCCTGCATGGACACAGATTTTGTCGGCACAGTCCGCCTCTGTCACAGAGACAGCGCCGTCCTCCACCACAATGCGGTTGTATCCCTGCTCGCTGTCGCCGAGCAAAAGCTCAGTATTTTTAGAGAGGGGCAGCCGCGCCTCCTCCATCCCGTGGGATTGGATGACCGCATAGCTGCCCTCTTTTTTCAGTAAGGTCTCCTGCACCAGAAGTCCCGCGAACGCCACAAAAATGACCAGCGCCGCAAAAATGATCGTATTTCTTTTTTTATGCATCGATTTCCTCTCATACCCACAAATTATTCCCGCAGCGCCTCATCCGTATACCGAACCTCGCCGTCTTTTAAGATAAAGATCGCCTCTGCGCCGTCCGTCCGGCGGATCAGCTCCTCCGCCTGCTCCGATCCGAGCGCCAGACAGGTCGTGCTGAGCGCATCCCCCGTCAGCGAGGAGTCGCAGATGATAGAGACGCCCTCGATGTCGCTCTCCGCCGGATAGCCGGTATCGGGATCAAGAATATGATGGTAGATCTTTCCATCCTGCTCAAAGTAACGCTCGTAAATTCCGGAGGATACCACGGTCTGATCCTCCACCTTCACGATCGACGCTGTCTCGCTGTAGCTCCCAAACGGCTTCTGAATGCCAATATTCCACTTGCTGCCATCCGGCTTGCTGCCGATCGCCAGCACATTTCCGCCAAGATTGATAAGCCCGCTGGCGACGCCCTCACCCGTCAGATATTCCTTGATCGCATCCGCCGCATAGCCCTTCACCAGCGCTCCCAGGTCGATCATGATGTCCGGACTGTCAAAAATCAGCGTGTTTCCGTCCACATGCACCCCTCCGGCATTCACCTGCGCCGCTGCCTGCGCGATCTGCTCTGCCTCTGGCACTGCCGCATCCTCGCTTTTAAAATCCCAGAGATCCGAGAGCGGAGCGATCGTGATATCAAATTTTCCGCCGGATTTTTCGTAATAATCCAGTCCGACAGAAACCAGCTCTGCGATGCCCTCCGACACCTCTACGACATCCTCTGTTCGGTGGTTCACCGCATACAGCTCGCTCTCGCTGTCTGTCCGGCTGAAAACGCGCTCAAACTGCGCGCACATATCCATGCAGTGCTGCATCAGCTCCTCACCATTTTCACCGGCATAAAAGCTGATCGTGATCACTGTGTCGAAATAAAGCATTGTCTGCTCAAATTCTTTCGGTTCCGGCTGCGCGCCGCACCCCGCAAGGAGGCACAGCGCGCCTGCCAGAACCGCTGTAAATCGTTTCTTATATCTCATATTTTAAATTCTCATACTAAGCTGCATCTGTGAAATCTTCCGATTCAGTTTCCGTTTCTTTGTTGTTACTCTCCTCTCTTACGGATAATCTTAGAGGGACACTTCTCGGCACATTTTCCGCATGCCTGACATTTTTCCTGATCGATGACCGCAACGTTGCCATTCATAGTGATCGCGCCGAACTCACACTGCTTCGTGCAGAGGCTGCATCCGATACATCCTGCCGAGCACGCCTCTTTAACCGCCTTGCCCTTATCCTGAGAATTGCACCGCACAACGTACTTCGCATCCGCCGGGATCATCACGATCAGACCGTTCGGGCATGAAGCATGTTACGATCATGACGGGTTGGATGAAACGATTGTGGTGTGCCGCTCCAACAAGCGGACAAATATTTATAATAATGGTATTCGAGCCCAGATTCTTTGGAGGGAGGACGAACTGAATACGGGAGACTTGCTGATGGTTGCGAAAAATAATTATTTTTGGACGGAACAGCTTCAAGCGGACATGTTGCGTAATGGAGAGAGGAAAGAGGTGGTGGCACAAATTCCCGACTTCATAGCCAATGGAGAAACTGCCGTAGTACGTCGTGTACGCCGTACGCGTGAACTATATGGTTTTCGCTTTGCGGATGTAACGCTGGCTTTTCCTGATTATAATGATCTTGAGTTGGAGGTGAATCTTCTGTTGGATACTTTGCACAGCGATGCGCCTGCTTTACCCAAAGCGGATAATGACCGCCTTTTTTATACTGTCCTCGAAGATTACGCCGATATTACGATGAAGCGCGAAAGAATGAAGAAGATGAAAGCCGATTCTTATTACAATGCTTTACAGGTGAAGTATGCCTATGCCGTAACTTGCCATAAGGCGCAGGGGGGACAGTGGAAGAACGTCTTTCTTGACCAGGGGTATATGACGGACGAATATCTGACACCGGATTATTTCCGTTGGCTGTACACTGCTTTTACGCGTGCTACGGGTACGTTGTATCTGGTAAATTATCCGACTGAACAAATTATTTAAACACTTGATGCAGTATTTGCCCCACTGTAAGCATTTTCTAAATATGAAACAGCTAAAATCAAAGACAATGCACTCTCTCCTGTCGCATTGCCCGAAGGCTGCAAAGTATATCAGGCAGAACAGTGGATGTATACACGATGATATGATTTTTGTCAAGAGTAGATTTATGAAAGTTTAATGTACGGGAGGCTTCGGCTTCCCGTTTTTGCTTTCCAAACAGATGGTCTGTTTGAGCAGAACACATCATCTGTTTGCCTTAAATGCATCATGTGTTAACTCTGAATACATCATCCGTAATCTTGCACTTTAGCATCCTAAACCTCAATGCTAATTGCCAAAACCTTAGGGGGTTTCATCGCAAATTCCAGATATTTAGCCTGTTAAGGTGAGGCGTTTGGGGAGCAAACATGCGTCGTTTGCCCTGCAAACGCACGCCATTTCAAATAGGGAAGAGTTATGGGAAAATAAAAACGGAGAAGCAATGCCTCTCCGTTCATTCTAATTTAAAATTGAAGTATCTAAAAATAGACGATACAAATATACAACATCCCGGAGGCGATGTCAAGTGTTCGGGCAATTATTTTGCAGCTCTTCTAAAGAGAATCTTTTGCGATCTGTTTGGATAATCTGCATATTTTCTGGCAGTCTATTTAAAGTTGTCATGTTTGTGTCTGAGCAAATGCCGTTCTCGGCAATCAGCGCAACGCTTGTGACATTTGTAAGCCAGAACC
>OGWU01000504.1_pt1 | contig 26053 bp, 17 predicted proteins | sample 1576071 | NCBI WGS metagenome assembly OGWU01 (sample SAMEA3541582, study PRJEB24748) | human gut metagenome | biome: human gut; feature: human-associated habitat; material: faeces | place: China | collected 2012
TTCAGCCAACAAAGGAACTGTAACAATAGGCGGTACAGCAGGTGCATTTGATGATTCCAACACAGAATCGGCAACAGAAGAAACTACCACAGAAAGCAACACCGAACCATCTACCTACACCAAAACAGTTACGGAAACTGCTCCAATGGATAGCATTACTTCATATGACGATTACGGCAACGCAATCAAGTCTGAACAGGGATTTGTAGTCAGAGAAGTAAAGAAGACTTACGAAGTTGAATCTTCCGATACTTCAACCGATGAGGACGGCGATGATACAGATGACAGCACATCATCAAGTCCATCACTCGGCAACAAGTATATCTATCAGAATGTAAAGGTAGATAAGGCAGGAGTATCATTCAAAATCAACGGTACTGCAAAAGCAGAGTCTGTTCCGCTTTCAAACGAAAACAGAACTTTCGGCATTGCACTCAATATTTACTACAAAAACAACAGCACTCCTGAAATGCACTATCAGGAATTTAATGTCAATACTTCCAAAAATCAGCAGGTAAGTTTGTCAATAAGTCCCGAAAATAGTGACGAAACCATAGATTATGTTGCATTTGCATTTGTATATGGTTATAATGAAAATGAAATGACAGTTACCAACGCTGAACTGAATATTTTAGCAACGGGGTATGTGACTAAACAATCTGAAGATTCAAAAGATGATTCTTCAGTCAGTGCAGGTAATGAATCAGACGATGATACAGAGGTTGACAATTATGTTGATTATGAAGTATTGTCCGAATCTGTTGATAAGACAAAACCGTTTATGCAGACAAGTTCTGAATATGACAGCACAGGCAATTATGTAACGGCTGAAACCAATGAACAGGGAAGTACAACACATTATGTTTATGATGCCAACGGTAATGTAACTTCGGTTACTGATGCAGATGAAAATGTGACAAGCTACGCATATGATTCATCAGGCAACCTTACATCTGTTAAAAGCGGTGATTCTGAAAACTCATATACATATAGCGGTTTAGGCTCTGTATCAAAAATCACACACAATGGTTTTGACTACTCATTTAACTACGATGTTTTCTACAATCTTGTGTCAACTAAAATCGGCAATGTAACTGTTGCAAGTCATATATATGACAGTAACGGTAATCTTACAAAGACTGCTTATGCAAACGGTGATTATCTTGAATATGCTTACGATAACTATGGCAATATTTCGGTAATCACAGGTGAAACAGGCAAAATTGCCGAGATGATTTACAACAAGCAAGGTCTTGTTACAAAGGCGGTTGACTATTCAAGCGGTGAAACCTCATATTACTACTACACATTCGACGGTTCGCTTGAAAGCGAATATCGTACATCATCTGACGGCAGTCTTACTCATTATATTGTTACCGATTCAGACGGCAATACAGTTGAAAAAACATTTGTAAATGGTCAGACAAAGACCATTACAACAGGCACAGATAAAGACGGAAAGTCATTTGTAAGCAATGACGGTGTAACTAACGAAACATCAACCGATGATTTCGGAAGAGTGTCAACTGTAACAACAAAACAGAACAAGAGCGATACCGTATTTACAAAGCAGTATTCTTATTACCACGGTAGCGAAAGCAATGCTACAACCAATATGGTTGGCGGAATCAGCTATAAGTTGAGTTCTGATAAGGTGCTTGGCTACAGTTATAATTACAACGATACAGGTAATGTAGAGAATGTGTATGAAAACGGTAAAAAGGTAGCCGTATATACATACGATGAACTAAATCAGCTTGTATGGTATGCAGATACCCGAACAGGTCGCTATATCAGAATAGTTTATGATAACTACGGTAACATTCAAAAAAGGGAATCGTATTCACTCGGAACTAACTGGGCACCTGTAAAATTACTTGAAACAAGAACCTATTCGTATGATGATACTAACTGGAAAGATAAACTCACCGAGTTTGACGGCGACAGTATTACATATGATAAGAACGGCAATCCATTGACATACCGTGATGATATGACTTTTGAGTGGGAGAACGGAAGAATTCTCAAGAATATAAACACTTCCGATAAAGCTATTCAAATGAGCTATGACTCAAACGGAATGAGAACGCAGAAGTCTGTTGACGGAGTGAAAACTAATTATTATTACGACAGCAGTAATAACCTTTTCGCACTCACTCAGGGCAGTGATACGCTGTTCTTCTATTACGATAATTCGGGTGAAGTAATGTCAGTTTCCTGCAATGGTACTATGTATTACTACATCAAAGACCTGCAGGGCGATATTACCGAAATTGTTGATAAGGACGGCAAAGCAGTCGCAGAGTATGCCTACGATGCGTGGGGCAATATGCTCACCGAAGACAACGGCACACTCACAGTCGGCAAACTGAATCCGTTCCGCTATCGCAGTTATGTTTATGATGAAGAAACAGGCTTGTACTATCTCCAAAGCCGTTATTATGACCCACTCACAGGCAGATTTGTTAATGCGGATGTGTATGCTGACACTCAATCAGGCACACCGCTAAGCACAAATATGTTTGCTTATTGTGAGAATAATGCGATAAATAAATCTGATGATGAAGGAAAAGATGCTTGGTGGATACAGTCGCCAAATAGTGTTCCACTTATTTTAGGGAATGCTGGGCATACATCACTTTTATTGAAAGAAAAATCAGGGTATTGGTGGTATTTCTATTGGGGAGATAGAAGTGTTCAGTTGTTATTTATAGAAACTTCTTCCCTAAGGGAAATTACAGGTAAAGTAAGAGATCAGATCAATTATTATAACAGGAACTATTCTAATAAATTTGGTAAGTTGTACTATTACGAAAATTATACGCAAGCTATACAATTTTCTGGGCATTTTGAAAATAGTATTAAAGAAATTAAAAAATTTATCAGTAATAATCAGTATTCATATAGCTTTGGCATTAAAAGAAAGATTTATGTTAGGTTTAGATATCCATCAAAAAAATATAAAGGTAAAGACCGACCATTTTCTCATATATTAACTAAAAATGACTTTTACGATACATTGTTTAATAATTGTTTGCAAGCCAGTGCTTATTATTTAAAGTATGGTAGTTTAAATAATAACGATGTGCAATTCAAGTTACAACTGATGCATGTGGGTACTGTTCCAAAATTTGCCATAAACAAATTTAAAAAATTTGGAAAATGGGTAACATATTCACATAGTTCACGAAGGTTTTAAGAAAGGTTTTTAAAATGAAAAGGAAAAAATCATTAAAAGTCATTACTATTGCTTTGATATTTTGTTTCTTTGCAGTTGCAGGAGTGGTGTATTTTTCACTTACCAGCGTTCCGCAACATAATGTTAAGATTGAAAATGAGTCGGATAACAATAGTTATATGAATACTTGCGCAAATGTAATGTGTAATTTGGCAAGAGTTGGTGACAAACTATATTACAATGCGGCAAACGACTTTTTAAAATACGGAACATATGAAATCACTTCGGACTATACCAAGCGAATTTATTGGAAAGGTCCTGCAATTACAAGTGAATGCCTTGATTTAAACCGTGTTTCCAGTGAGAATATTTTTTCTCCTTATATACACAATGACATTGTTCAGTATTATGATTTGAATCAAAAACATTATGAGGAATATTTGAAACTGCCTGATACTAATAGTGATAACGCTTCGCTCGAAGAATTGTTTGTTGTAGGTGATGAACTCTATTTCAGCTATTCTGAATTATACAGTGGCAATGTTATAGGCGATACTATGGTAGTTTACGGTTTCTACAACCTTTACCGACAAGATGAAAATGATACAAAGTTAATATTGTCGGTGGATAACCTTGATTTTGACTATATTTCAGATCTTCGATTTTATGATGAATATATTTATTTTGTTGCAGGAAAGAGAACAAGCGATAAAGAAGACGCTTCTACAAACCTGTTCCTTTGTAAATATAATCCAAATAACGGAAAGTTAGTTTACAAAATTCCTTATACTCCAAGCAGTGACTTTGTCAAAATTACCTGCTTATCTGCCGTAAATGATAAGATATACGGCATGATAGTTAATCAATCTGATAACGGATATGAAACAGTTTATTGTGCGGATTTAAAAAACGGTACTATAAATACATTGTTTAAATCAAATGCAGGTATGGTTATCAACAGCTACAAAGATAAGGTGTTTTTATCAGTTGAAAACGGTAAAGACAAGGGAATATATTCAATTGATACTTCAACTGACAAAACTACTAAAATATTTAATGATGGTATCGAGTTGAATGGTCTTTATATCGTAGATTCAAAATACCTATATTTCACAGATAATGCATATTTTAACCTTTACAGAATAACTCAAGACGGCAAAAATCTTGAAAAAGTGTTTGGCTGATTTCATTATCATGTTAAATGGAGCTATAAAAGTATATAAGCAATAATTTAGGGGGCTCATTCGAGCATCCTAATATTAGATGTATTCTTCACAAGTATTTTTTACATTTATCTGTTTTTTGAAAGCGAATATCGCACATCATCAGACTACAGCCCCTTATGATAATTTCTTTATTATCATAAGGGGTGATTTTATTGTACATTTTTGGCGATTAGCCAAATGAATTTATCTAACAGATAATACATAAAATAGTTTGACTAATGTATAATATTGTGTTAAAATTATGCGAAAAGGGGGGTGACAGCCCTATGGAGCAGTATATGCCGATAGTGTGGATAGGCTTTGCAATATTTATGTTGCTTTGCGAAGGCTTTACAACACAGCTTGTATCAATATGGTTCGTTCTCGGCTCGGTTTGTGCCGCAATAACAACTATATTCACAAGCGACATAACAATCCAGTCGGCGGTGTTCCTTGTTGTGTCACTTGTTTCGCTGATTGTGACACGACCGCTTGTAAAACGCTTTAAAAAGCGTAACAAGACAACGGGAACAAACGCAGACCGCCACATTGGTCAAGTCGGGTTTATGCTCACAGATTTAACCGATATTGACGAAACAGCACAGGCAAAGGTCGGTGCGGAAACATGGACGGTAAAGTCCGACAAAGCACCGCTTTTAAAAGGAACAAAAATTAAGGTTCTCGCAATCGAGGGTGTAAAGCTCATAGTAGAACCCGTAACAGAATGAGAGGTAAATAATGTTAGGACTTATTATTTTAGGAGTTATCCTTTTAATTTTGCTTATAGTAATTGTAAGCAATGTAAAAGTAGTACCGCAGGCACACGCATATGTAATTGAAAGACTCGGAACATATCATGTAACATGGTCAACAGGCTTGCATGTAAAAATTCCGTTCATCGACAAAATCTCAAAGAAAGTTTCACTAAAAGAGCAAGTGATCGACTTCCCTCCACAGCATGGAGTGAATAAAACGATACCTTCTTGTAAATCTTAAAAAGTAAGTGTATATCAGAAAATTGAAGATAATCAATAACAATTACTTATTTAATATTTTAACATCCGAGCCATTGGGCTCTTTTTTTATGCCTAAAATTCCTGTGAACTTACTCCAAAGACAAAAAAGAGAATACGAGCGTTTGACAGAAATCTATGGTAATTGCCCAAAATATGTTCTCACAGCAGATGAGTTCTCAGGAGCAACCTACGATGGTATAAAGACGGTGCACATAGCAGACTTACCATGGTCGGCTGTGGTTCAGTGGCAGAATCAATATGTGCAGCCACCTTAGTATTGTTGCCATAATTGACCGCAGTTACACATAGGGACTCTATAAAAGCCATTATTACGACGGTGATTGCAAACAGACTTATCTTAATTGAGCCGAACAGACTTATTTTTTCACTGCCGCTTGTAATTTTGAAACTTGAAATTTTGTGATTATTGCCGTCAAAATTACCCTTGTAGTCGTAAGATTTTACAATGATCGAAGAAAGTTTTATACAGATATAATAATGAAACCAAAAATATCGGAATAAAAATAAACCTCCCGCAACGAGTTAAATCCGGTGCAGGAGGTCTTGCTATGCAAACATTTATATGGTTTTAATGTCAATAGTTGAGTCAAACCGAAAAAGAATAAAATAAAAAATCATGTGATAGTATACTGCCTAAAGCAGAAAATTGAATTTTAAGCAACAAGTTGATTTTGCTTTTTAGCACAATCAGTTTTCTCGAAACCGCAAGGCAATAATGGAAACAGATAATTTAAAGCTTAAGAGGAAGTTTTTCAATGACAAAAGCAGAGACAGTAATAATGAGAAAACGTAAAATCAAAGTTCCTAGTTATAGGAACGGCGGATACGAATCATAGATAATCAGCAAATACAACAGCAATGCAAATTTTATCGAGGAGAAATTTATGCCCAATGTAACTGTACGACAAAATCAATCTCAGAATCAATAGATGTTATATACATGTTTTTCGCACATCTTCCCGAGGTTCTTAAGATAATATATAAAACGAATATTATCAAGTGTTTGAAGCACTATTTTTCTCAGTTGATTTTAAAATATTCTGTCAGTTCAACAGGGGAGTCAACGGTGTCAAATCTTGAATTGGTTTTGTCGCCTTTTTTGATACCAAAACCGTAGGTGACGCCAAGAAAATCAACTCCGGCAATTTCTGCACCGTTTTTGTCATACACAGAATCTCCGACAAGCACAGCATTTTTTGCAAGACATTTTTGTTCAAACAATACTTTGGTAACGGTGTATGCTTTGGTGCATTTTTCTGTACCGTTCCAACCGTGAATTATATCAAAATATTTTGCAAGCCCTGCATTTTTTAGCATGGATTTTGCATATTCTTCAAGCTTGAGCGTTGCCACTCCAAGCTGATAACCGTCTGATTTCAACTCGCTTAACGCAGTATTAATCCCATTATAAGCACTGAATTTTGTAATGCCCTCGTTTGCATACAGTTTTCTGTATGTGTCAATTGTCTTTGCAAGAGTTTCTTCATCGGGTATATCATAAAGTGTTCTGAATCCGTCGGAGAGCGGACCGCCGATTACAATGCTGTCGTTCTCAACTGAATTTTTCCTTAAATTAAGCATGCTTGCAGTTTTGTGATAGCAATGCAAAATTCCGTCCGAAGTATCGAGCAATGTGCCGTCAAGGTCAAATATAATCAGCTTTCTTGTATTTTTCACAGTACAATACCCCTTGCCTCAAGCCTTGCGTCAACAGCTTTTTTGTTTTCAATATATCCGTTGAGCCGCTTTTCCGTTGCTTCAAGAACACCCTCAAGCATTTTAATTTTTTCGCTTTCACTTTTTGAAATTGAATGTAAATCAATCGTTACTCCTGTATATTTAAGCTCTTTTGTCAAACTGAAATTTTCAGCATTTTCAAGAGCTTTTTTATTTTCTGAATACAAATAAATCACTTCCTGATGAGTTTTCTCCGTTCCTTTGATTTCAATGAAAATCGGTCTGATTTTTGAAAAAACTTTCTTGTCAGTTCCGTCAAAATATATGTGTAACTGTTCTTCATTAAGAAAAATTATCCAACCTCTGTTCTGCTTTGATGAAATTAAAGCTGAGATATCCTCAATTTTTCTGTTTTCACACAGCCTGTCCGAAACAATGGCATATCCGTCAAAATCCGATATTTCATTGCTGAATCTGAATTCAGTCTGTAAATCGTCATTTTTGGCAAGTTCTTCAAGCAGAAGTTCATTTCCGTTTGTAACAATACTGTTGTTTTTGCCAAGATATTTTGCAAGTTTAACCGCCGCATAGTATCTGTGGATATGTCTGAAATCGTCCATAATGTGGTTGTCAAAGCAAATCATTCTGTCACAGAAATTGCCGAGATTCTTGACTGCTGTTGAATATGCCGCAATGGCAGTTTTAACCCGTCCGTAAAAAACATAGGGGAGAAGTTCCGACGGCATCGCAAACGGCAATACGGTACAACTGTTGCCAAAAATATCCTTGTACCTGCCGGCAATATCATCGGGATGTGGCTTTATTGCAATGTGTGTGTTTTCAAGAAAATAATCTGCAAAAAGTTCATACAGCCTGTGCTGGTCACAAAGCGGCATAATTCCGAGATTTGCCATATGCTGAGTGAGTATCAGACTTGTATTTCTGTTTGCCTTGATTGTTTCTTTAATTCCAAAGAACGAAAGAACCTTGTCAAGCGTGTGTTCATCAAGATTTTCAAGAATTTTTTTTACTGAAAAATCGGTCATTTTAGGGTGAGTGAAACCCTCTGCTTGTGCCTGAGCGTCTGCAAGTATTTCAACACAGCTGTCATTTTCTCCAAAATATCCGAGCGTGTTCATCAAGGCGGTCTGTGTTTTGTTACGGCTCATATTCGACATCATAAACCTGTTGTCGGAAAGCACACCGCAGCCTTCTTCAAAGCAATGATATTTAATCTTGTTTTTGATAACATACCAGCCAAAAGGAAAGTGGTCGGGACAAAGATACAGTTCATCTGCCAAATTTGGGGTTATCGGAAGAACCCTTTTTATTTCTGCGCAGGCTGATTTTAAAATCGAATTTTTAGAGCGGTGTTTTTGCTCATTTTTCTTGATATTTGCGTTTACTTCCGATTCTTTAAGTAAAAGTACATCGTCAAATATGCCTGAATTTTTGTATCTGTCTAAAAATGCAACCGAATTTTTGTGAATGTCAGAGAGCAATAATACGGCGGTATCGTCTTTTTTGCGTGTAAGTCGATGAAGTACACAGCATTGTATGTGATAAGTGGTAAGTGCGTAGTATAAAATCATAGTTTATCTCACTTTACAAATTCGTTTTCAATCAGTTTACCAAGACTGCCGGTTTCAAACGATGCAGAACCTACGGCTCTGTTTACGGGGTAGTCGGCAAAAAGATTGCTGAAATATTCGGGACAGGAAATAACCTGTCTGCAAACGGCATATGCGTCACTTCCGCAAATGTTCATCATACACGGATATTTGGCAAAATGTTTTGCGTAGTCATTTACAAAATCGTGAATACCGTCCTGAATTTCATTTATCATACTGTATCCCTCAACCTCGGGATAATCAAATTCATACTTTATTCTTCCGTCATCGTCAAAATCAAAGCCTATGAATGACGGTGCGGGAGCGCTGAGCATAATTTCGGTAAAAGCTCCGTACATACGCTTTACATCGTGATCACGGCGGATTTCACGGTTGATTCTCTGCGAAAACATATATGATGTGATTATGTCGTTTGTCATCTGCGGTTCGATTATATCCATATCGTGAAGATAGGTTGAGCCTGCAACAAGTCCTCTGACCTTGCAGTCAAGCTTCCATTCATCCTCAATAAGGTACCTAAGAGCGGAAAATCCGCTTGCCGCCCAGCCTATATCAACTATAACGGCACTTTTGCTGTTTCCGACAGCCGCTTTATAGTAGGCTTTTGCGGCGTTGTTACTGTGCCTGTAATGCTCTGTAACAATATCCCAGTGTATGGTAAACACCTTGACAATGTCCTCGTAGTTTTCTTTTGTAAGCAAGGTGTCTGCAGTAAGCTCCGCCTCGTCAAGAAACGGCTGCATTTCTTCAAGGTCCATAGCCTTCAAAATCTTTGCAATTGTCATCTTGCGAGGAATTTTGTACTTTATATATCGCAGTAAAAGTTCATTTTTGAATCTGTTTACGGTAAGCTTTGTTGCGGCAGAGCGTGACCAGTATACATATTCCGTGTTGCTGTCGGGATAAAGTCGGTCATACACGGACTTTAAAATGTATCCGTCACGGGAGAGAAAAAGGATTTTATCAATCCAATGATTTTTGCAGTAATCATTTATGAATTTGCAATATCCGAGTACAAGAAAGCCTGCATAAGTGTAACCGAATTCGTAATACTGCGAATACTGCTTATCACCGTTTTGCAGTTTTGCGTTGACAATTCCACGGTATGCCGAGCCGATAAGTGATGTTATATCGAACGCTCTGTGCGCATTTCCTCTCGGATTTACACCCTTATACCATACGGGTTCAATATCGCATTTTCGTGCCGAACGATTGTCCGAAACAATGTTATCGCCGATATGAATATACTTTTTCTCAACTCCGTATTGCTCCTTTATGTATTCATAAAGCAAAAGCGAACGCTTGCTTGCATTGTATTCGTTTGAAACAATGATATTGTCAAAGCCTTCATATCCGCATTTTTTAAGCATTTTTTCAATAACATCTTTTGAAAGATACATATCCGAAACGGCAATAATTGTCTTTCCGAGATTTTTTGCTTGCAAGAAAATTTCTTTCATATACGGGTTTGCAAAGCACAAATCAAGTTCTGTTTCAATTTCATACTTCATAGCCTTGTCAATATCAAGCAATACAAATCGTGACAGCTTTTCATAGATATCACGCAAAGTCACCTCATAAGTGCCGTTCTTTTCAAAAGCCTCCTGCCTTGCAAGCTTTTCTGCAAGTTCACGGTAACGCTTGAATCCGGGACATTTATTCTTTTCGCCCAAAAGGAAGAACAGCGACTTTGGATCATCAAACGGGCGTAAAATCAGTGTGTCAAAAATATCAAAGGATATAATATCGTTTACAAGAAACTTTTTTGCCATAAGTGTGGGGGACGGTCTTTTGGCAAAGCTTGACTCCGGAGCGCTCACGCAAGGTTTTATTGTATATTTTTTTCTTTCATATACTCTCGGCTTTGCTCCCGAAACACTTCCGAGTTTGCTTGATAAATGCAGAGAGGTGAGGTAAAACATTCTTCTGAAACGACTTTTGTCGGTATCCCCGTACTTATAAAAGCCTTCAAGCACAAAGCGATTTTTCATTACGGCTTTAAGTTTAAATTTTTTAGCTTTTCGTTTCAGTTTTCGCTTTGTATTCTGAATCGTACTCATCACAATTTTTTATCGCTCCTTGTTTTTTCGGTATCATAAATTGATGTTGTAACGAACTTAATTTTCATCTTTTCTTTAAGCTTTTTAAGCTCTTTTGATATTGCAAGGTTCTTTTCTTTAAGTAAAATCGGATCATATGCACCGCACATATTTTTGCTTATGTAATTTGAGAGCGGATTTTTGGTGAATCCGTCATATCCTGCAAGTGCAACCGACTTTACCGACGCTTTTTTCAAAAGTTTAAGTACCATAAGACCTGAACTGTCCGAAGCGTCATCTGTTGCATTTATAAGTTCCGAATAGTTTATGCAGACTGCTTTTTTCGGAAGATTTTTTATGTTAGATGTGAACATGGTCTTTTTTAGATTAAGCCTGTCCTCAAGCTCGGAATATCTGACTGAATTTCCGACAAAAACAATATTCGGTTTTATGTAGTCCGGAATAAAATTAACCGAGATTACAAAGGGCTTTTTCTTTGAAATATATTTCAAAATCGAACCTTTTTCACTTTTTACCGTAGAGCCGGGGGAGATAACAAGCACATTTCTTCCGTCAAGCTTTTTACGCAGTCTGTCAAGAATTTCAATATCATCAACTGCATTGCTCTGGTATTCCTGATAAATTTTTTCAATAAGCGCTTTGTTGAAAAATCGCTTTTCTTTTTGCGGAATCTGCTTGAGTATACTTCCGATTGCAGGCATTGAAAGCGAATGCTTTGCCATGAGATATGACGAATAATTCGGATGACAATTGTTTGCGGCTGAAAGAAAATAAGCCGAATTATAGCCCCACGGATTGCTGAGTGAAATCGGAATAAGGTAACGGTCAACAATTTCAAGAACAGGCAATACATCATAGTTCTTTGAAAATGTTCGGTTGAGGTAATCCATAAATAATTCACTGCAAAGATTACCTGCACCTCGTCCCATTCCGTTTGCACTGCAGTCAATGATTATATTTCGCTTTGTATTGTACTGTGAAAGCGCCTGTGCATTTGAAAATGCAAGCTGAAAATTATTGTGCGAGTGATAACCAAGGCTGATTGACGGTTTCAGATTGTTGTCAACGAGAAACACCTGACGGATAAGGTCTTTTTCATACATCACACCGAGAGTATCTACAATATAAAACGCATACGGTTCAAGTTTATTTATTCTTTCAAGCAAATCAAGAAACTGTTTATCGGTATAATTTGTAGTTCCTACAGGCTGCATAAACAGCTTGTAGCCTTTACTTTTTATAATTTCAGCCCATTCAAAGGCGAGATCAATTTCATTTGGATGAAATGTAAGTCTGATTCCGTCAAGTACAGTTGAATCTGCCTCTGAAAGTAGCACGGGATTGATTTCACGCTCACCGATTGCAATCATCGCAACATACATCGTGTTCATACTGCTGTCTGAACTTACAAGCTCATTGAGCTGTTCAACACTGTTGTAGAGCGAATAGTCGGGATCATAAGGCTTGTTTGTCAGAAAACCGCATTCTACTATATCTGTGTTTGATTTTGAAAAGTTAAAAAGCATTGTTTCAATTGCTTTTCTGCCAAAATGCCAGTTGTTTACATACCCTCCGTCACGAAGAGTACAGTCAAGAATTTTTATATTACTCATTGTTACCGTTATTATCGCTTTCTGTATTATTCTTAATGTAATGATCAAAAATTACCTGTGCAAGGTCAAAATCAATCGGATTGTTGATGTCGGTTGCTTCAATAAAATCAACAGTTACACCGTATGGATTACTGCCGATTCTTCTGCCGTCTTTAATAAGCTTTTTAGTGTAAACATAAAGGCCAGTTGTTTCCGCAAACACATTTTGAATATCCTGTGTCCTCGGAATCTTGTTTGTGTTGTAACAAGCGGCGCCGTCCATCCACAAAAATTCCTGAATCGGCTTTACGGTAAAGGCAGAATCATATTCCTCATTTTTTACCTTATCAATTGCAGTTTCAATTGTTTTTGCTTTGATAAAGGGCGCTGTTGCATGGGCGAGCACATAAATATCTGCGTCAACATCTTCCGCAAATGCTTTAAGCACATCAATAATCAAAGTGCTTGATGTGTCAAGGCTTTCGCTTCTTTTAAGAAATTTAATGCCGTTAGGAAGATACTTTTTAACTTCCTCATTACTGCAATAAACATATGTTTCGTCAATACCTTCAACTTTTGTAAGTGTGTCAAGAATGTAGGTGAGAAGAGGTTTTCCTCCTTTAAATGCCTTTGTGTTCTTACCGGGTAATCTTTCATTGTTTAATTTCATCGGCACGAATGCCACAACTTTTTTCTTGTTTTCCATTTTTATTTCTCCCATTCAATATCTCTTGCAAGTTTTGCTTTTAACCGTTCAATACTTTCGCTGTCAGCTTTTTTGCAGCGAACAGCAATGTCTGCCTGCGTATATCTAAGCTGTTTGCGAATAATGAGCGATTCAAGCTTGTTTTGAATTTCTTTATCATTTGTATATGCAAATATCATCAGCTGTTTTTCTCTCATAAGACTTGAGTCTTTCGGAGTGAAGTCAGCGGTGACAATATATAAACCGTCAGTCGGTATGTTAGGATTGAAATTTATTATGTTGCCAAGGTTTAGTAACAGCGAAAGTCTGTAATCATAAACATCAAGATTATCGACTTTCTCCATATCGCCGTCAATCAAAGTATCACCGTTATCTAAAGCAATGCCGTAGCGATTCAGAAAGTTCGTAATCTGAGTTTCATTTATATTGCGTATTAAACTTACATTGCGAATACCAAGTTCTTTTAATAACAAAGTTGCGATAAACATATCGTCAATTCTTTCACGGTTTGTTTCAATGTCGGTTGTGAAGTAGTAGGAATGAACTGCAAACTTGTCAACGCCCCTGATTGAAGTTGAGCTTGCAGTCAAAGCCATATCAACCTCACGGTCAATAACAAACGGTAAAAGTTCCGACGGCTCAGACTTTTCAAGAAGAATACAGTCGGAGAAAATTCTTCTGTAATTCTGCCATCTGTCCTTTGGATGAGGCTTTACAACAAGCACATACTCATCATTGCACATATAATCGACAAGCGTTGTCATCATTAATTCCTGTAGGTCAAGGTCTTTGATTTTGAGTGTGTTCAAATCCTGAGTAAGATAAAGGCAAATCTTTTTGTCGCCTCTGATTTTGTGAGGTATATCGCCAAAGAAGTTTAGAATATCCTGTACTCTGTCGGGAATTTTGTATTTTAAAATATCGTAAATACAGAAATCTTCCGCCTTTTCATCATAAAAGCCTTTCTGCTGATGACGAAGGTCGCACAGTTTTGACTTGACGCAACTGTTTCGTCCCATACAACCAAGATATTCATTGATTATATGATTGGTCATATTGTTGCTTTTGGTAATTGAAAGATATCTTGACTGTTCCGAAAGCATTCCGCTTGCATCTTCAAAATAATGATAGGGAATACTTTTACTTGTAAGATAAATACCGAGTGAATGTTGGTCTGATGCAACATAGATTTCCTCAAATTTTGTTATGTCCTCATCAAGCCAATTTTCAAATATTTTAGAAATATTTTCAATTACGGATTTAATTTCTTTTTCACTGCTTGTATTATCAAGTGCATTGCCTTTTTTTAGTTTGAATTTTTGTTCGGGAACATATCTTGCTGTTGTAAAAAATCCCGAATCAATCACCTGCTTTAAAAATGATTTTCTGCTTTTATCAGGCTTTATGTATTCAAGTATCAGAAGTTCTGCGTCATCATCGGGATAATAAGCAAGCTTATGTACTATACAGCACAGAAGATGATACATTGTAGATGCATGGTATAGAATCAATATAATCACTCCTGAGTAATATTTTTTAAGCGTTCAATTCCGCTCAAATAAAGTGAAAGTGCGTCCTCACCGCTAATCTTGCATTTGCAATCGGTAATTTTTGAGTATTTCACAAAGTCATTTGCAAAGTCACATACGGCGGTGTATATTTCTTTGAGGATTGCCGTGTCAATTTTCTTTGAATAAACCCAATGCTTTTCCGATTTGTCAATTTTCCAAAGCAGTGGCTTGTTGCCTTGAATGATTTCGGAAAGAGCTAAAACATTGTTATCATCGGCACAAAGATAATTGTTCATGCTTATTCCGTTGTAAACAATGCTTTTATCAATCCGATAAATCGTCTTTGCAAATTCTTCGCTTGCACATTTTTCGGGTAACGGATCAACAGTCACAACAATACGACTGCCGTTGATAACGGCCTGTACCGTATTTTCAACACCGTCACTATCCTTATCAATCCATGCGGTTGCCATAATTTTTGCAAGCTCGTCATCGCTGATTTTTCCGTCAATTTCAGAAAGCGGATACCTCATCAGCTTGTCAAGAACACCAAGCTTTGCATATTTGAAAACAGGCATTTCGGGAATTATTTTTCGCCATTCTTCAACGGTTCTGTATTTATCCGTTGCAAAAGCAGACCATGGAAAAAACATCGGTTTATCGGTGCTTTCGCTTAACATTTTGACGGTCTGAGCAAATATTGAGTTTTCGTCACAAAAGAAAATCATTTTTTCTGCATTGTGTAATCTTTCAACGCATTCCGATGCAAAACCTACAATTGCGGGAGCAATGCACATATATCCAAGCTCGTATTCATTGCTCATTCTTTTTATTCCACTGAAAAGATTCATACCGCATATCGTGTTGTACAGCATTTTGAATTTTTCATCTTTAATAGGATTGTCAATGTGTTCCATAAGAACGGTAGGACAGCGGTAATACATTTGCCTGCAACCCATTTTTGCATATTTCTTAATGAAATCATAATTATTGCTCATAACGCAGGTGTGACTTTTGTCATCTGTTTCAATAACATTATTATTTCCGTTTGTCACAATAAGTTCGTCATAACCTATTTGGTGGCTGTCAAGCAGATGCTTTATAAATTCTTTCGGGTATATCGACCTTATCACAACTGAAACCTTCATATTATTACATTGTGCAATGTCAATCATACGCACAATGTATCGGTTCTCAAAAAACGAATTTTCAACCAATGAAAGCTCTAATTTATAGTCAATCAGTGTTTTAAGCTCCGCATTTATTTTTTTATAAATCCGAGAAATTGTAAGACCTTGCTTTCCGTATTTTTTTCTCAGCAGAGCAAAACCTTTTACGCCCGTGACATTTTCAATTTCTGCAAAAATTTTGTCATCATCTTTAATTTGATTCAAAGCTGAGCCGAATATATCGGTGACAAGGTGTGAATTGTCGAGCATACCCGATGCAAGTTCACAAATTGACGGTCTTACGAATATTTGCGAGAGATAATCCTTGCCGACAGTCTTTGTGAAAATCCGTTTGTTGCAGAACGGAAGTCTGCACAAAATATTGATTTTTATAAGTTCGAGTCCGAATTTGACAGGATTGTTTGTTGCCGCCTCACGATTTTGATTTTGCAGACACATACAATAAAAATTCACATCGTCATTTCCCGTGGTGAGTATATTGTAAATCTTTCTGACAAAATCAAGTGATAGTTTTTCTATCATTTTATTTCTACCCCGATATTTGATTGAAACTGAAAATACCGATTTAATCAGCACTTTTTCAAATTTCGTTCAAATTATATTCCTTGATTTTATCTTGGTCAATAATAATAACTAACTATTTACAGTAAAAATACAATGGCTTTACATTCTGCAATAATTTGTAAAACAACCTATATTTACTTTACAAAATCGTGGGTGAATACTGCTAAAAACGAACTGTAATATTTGTCATGTTTTCCAAAAATAATGACAAGACAATATCCTATGTTGCATTTGCGTTTGTTTATGGTTATAATGAAAATGAAATGACGGTTACCAACGCTGAACTGAATATTTTAGCAATGGGGTATGTGACTAAACAATCTGAAGATTCAAAAGATGATTCTTCAGTCAGTGCAGGTAATGAATCAGACGATGATACAGAGGTTGACAATTATGTTGATTATGAAGTATTGTCCGAATCTGTTGATAAAACAAAACCGTTTATGCAGACAAGTTCAGAATATGACAGCACAGGCAATTATGTAACTTCCGAAACCAATGAACAGGGAAGTACAACACATTATGTTTATGATGTCAACGGCAATGTAACTTCGATTACTGATGCAGATGATAATGTGACAAGCTACGCATATGATTCATCAGGCAACCTTACATCTGTTAAAAACGGTGATTCTGAAAACTCATATACATACAGCGGTTTAGGCTCTGTATCAAAAATTACTCATAACGGTTTTAGTTATTCATTTAATTATGATGTATTCTATAACCTTGTTTCAACAAGAATAGGCAATGTTGCAATTACAAGCAATACCTATGATAGTAACGGTAATCTTACAAAGACTGCTTATGCAAACGGTGATTATCTTGAATATGCTTACGATAACTATGGCAATATTTCTGTAATCACAGGTGAAACAGGTAAAATTGCCGAGATGATTTACAACAAGCAGGGGCTTGTTACAAAGGCGGTTGACTATTCAAGCGGCGAAACCTCATATTACTATTATACATTTGACGGTTCACTTGAAAGCGAATATCGTACATCATCAGACGGCAGCCTTACTCACTACATCATTACCGATTCAAACGGCAATACAGTTGAAAAGACATCTGTAAACGGTCAGACAAAGACCATTACAACAGGTTCAGATGATGACGGAAAGTCATTTGTAAATAATGATGGTGTAATAAACGAAACATCAACAGATGATTTCGGCAGAGTGTCAACTGTAACAACAAAACAGAATAAGAGTGATACCGTATTTACAAAGCAGTATTCTTATTATCACGGTAGTGAAAGCAATGCTACTACCAATATGGTTGGCGGAATCAGCTATAAGTTGAGTTCTGATAAGGTGCTTGGCTACAGTTATAATTACAACGATACAGGTAATGTAGAGAATGTGTATGAAAACGGTAAAAAGGTAGCCGTATATACATACGATGAACTAAATCAGCTTGTATGGTATGCAGATACCCGAACAGGTCGCTATATCAGAATAGTTTATGATAACTACGGTAACATTCAAAAAAGGGAATCGTATTCACTCGGAACTAACTGGGCACCTGTAAAATTACTTGAAACAAGAACTTATTCGTATGGTGACACTAACTGGAAAGATAAACTTACTGAGTTTGACGGCGACAGTATCACATACGATGCAAACGGCAACCCTCTGACATACCGTGACGGAATGAGCTTTGAATGGGAGAACGGAAGAATTCTCAAGAAAATCAACACTTCCGATAAAGCCATTCAGATGAATTATGACTCAAACGGAATGAGAACACAGAAGTCTGTTGACGGAGTGAAAACTAATTATTACTACGATAGCAGTAATAACCTATTTGCTCTTACGCAGGGCAATGATACGCTGTTCTTCTACTACGATAATTCGGGTGGAGTGATGTCGGTTTCCTGCAACGGAACAATGTATTTCTACATCAAAGACCTGCAGGGCGATATTACCGAAATTGTTGATAAGGACGGCAAAGCAGTCGCAGAGTATGCCTACGATGCGTGGGGCAATATGCTCACCGAAGACAACGGCACACTCACAGTCGGCAAACTGAATCCGTTCCGCTATCGCAGTTATGTTTATGATGAAGAAACAGGCTTGTACTATCTCCAAAGCCGTTATTATGACCCGCTCACAGGCAGATTTGTTAATGCGGATGTGTATGCTGACACTCAATCAGGTACACCGCTCAGTACAAATATGTTTGCTTATTGTGAGAATAATGCAATAAATAATGTTGATTATTCAGGAAACTCACCAAAGAGCAAGAATATAATTTCAAATAGCTATAGTGGAAGTACAAAAAACGGATTTAAAATTACAAGTAAAATAAACATAAATAAGAAAAAATATAATATTTATTCCACTTTAACTAAAAAAGGCGTGCTTAAATTTTATTTTGACAGAAATCCTAATTACTCAACATTGTTCAATATGGGTAGAACGAGAATTGTTGCGGAAGCTATATTTAAAGCAATTAAAAGTATAAATAAAAAATATAAGAAGAAATATTTAAAAGGAAGGACAATTCCAGGAATTAATTCTGAAATATCATGGCATTATAGGGCTTATAACTTGAGAATAGCTGTTAATCATGCTAATCCTGCTGACTTAGGCTCTACAGATAAGAAAAACTCTGGATATGATTCGAATGCTTGGATTTTTGAACCTAAAATTAATTGGGGTGATGAGAAATTATGATCATGAAATCAGTTAAAAAATATAAACAAGCTATCGCTACAACGATAATATTATTTTTGATTATTCTGATTTATTTACTTGTATCGATAATTTCTGAAACTTTAGATTTTCATTTATACTTTGGATGGAAAGAGGTGCGTGTCAATAGTACAATGTCATTTAAAGTACCTGATAACTGGGAACAGGGAGAGAAAAATGGCTTATTGTATTTCTGTGATAAAAGTGATAATAGAAAGATTTTTTTATTTCAAAGTAGAGTAGGTGATTGTTTTCAGATAGGCGATTCAATAAAAATTGACGATAACACGACAGAGGATAACATTTGCAGTAATAACTTTTTCAACGCTGTAAGTATTAATAACTCTGTGAATTCATTGGGAACAATGATAGGTGAGGCATTAGTTTCTTTTGACGGAAAATCACAGGTTGAAGATTATATAGAATTTTACAATCAAGATAATGTCATCACATTGTACACTTACGGAAAAACAGTGGATAGTAAGATTTTAGACAAGATAGCGGATTCTGCGAAGTACACTGAAAAATAAAAAAACAGGTTTATTTCTGCAAAAAGTTGTAAAACAAACTGCGTTTTAGTTGTTGATGAGGTTCTTAGAGCCTCATCAACAACTAAAGTAAGAACTTTTGTAACTATTTCCTTATGACAGAGCAGGAAATCTGCAAAATAAATATGAACAGGTTCTTGATCCGACCTACGGTTATCCGACAGGAACGCAGAACGGCAATACTTATGAGTACACCGATACAAGCTGGAAGGATAAGCTGACAAAGGTTAACGGCAGTAATATTTCATACGATGCAAACGGCAATCCGCTTTCATACCGTGACGGAATGAGCTTTGAATGGGAGAACGGAAGAATCCTTAAGAATATAAACACTTCCGATAAAGCCATTCAGATGAGTTATGATTCAAACGGTATGAGAACACAGAAAACCGTTGACGGAGTTAAGACCAACTATTACTACGACAGCAACAAAAATTTAATTGCTCTTGTAAAGGGTAATGATACTCTGTTGTTCTACTATGACAGTGACGGAAGTGCAACCTCATTCTCATATAACGGTACAATGTACTTTTATGTAAAAAACTTGCAGGGTGATGTAATCAGAATTATTGACCTCGCAGGCACAGAAGTAGCAAGCTATGTTTATGACGCTTGGGGTAACATAAAAGATACCAAAGGCGAGCCGACAATTCGAGAAATAAACCCGATTCGCTACCGTGGCTATGTTTATGATACCGAAACTTCACTCTATTATCTCCAAAGTCGCTACTACGATCCATTCACAGGCAGATTTTTGAATGCGGACGATACACATTACATTATGTTCCCGTCCTTGATGGCAAATTTGTATACATATTGTGATAATAATGCAATTAGTAATACGGATACAAATGGTAAAACAGCTTGGTTATGGATGTTAGGCTTGTACGCAGTGAAGAAGTCAATGCCATTACAATTCTATTTTCATTCAATACTTAATAGGCAACGCTACAAGTGTTACGATTTTTCGGATAATAGTATGTATGCCGATAAAATTTTGGGTTCGATAGCATATTATAATTTTAAGAAGAAATATCACATCATAAATTTATATCCGGCATTAGAAAGAATGTATCACCAAAATCGATTATATATGATTTATAGTGGAACTTTTGATCCTTATTATACGGGTGAACGAGACTTATATTTATCGATAGGTCAATGTAAAGTAAATATCTGCTATGTAATATACGGTAATGTTAACAAAAGGCATGACATTGCTTATAGTGTGACAGTAACTTTTACTGATGACTACGATTTTGAACATTGGACTAAAAGTAAAAAGAATTTATTGACCATGTGTATAAATAACATTTTAGGATATTATCCTCAATCGCTCGGATTGATAGTTCCCTACTCATGGCGTATACAGTATAAATTTTCAGGCACGTTCAGATGTCGACATTGATGCAAAAGGAGGCTAAGATGAAATTTACCGTACCGAAGCTGATATTTTTGTTAGCTACTATTGCTATTATTTTGTCGGGATGCAATATTGACGATGTGTTGGGATATTTGTCAACCGTCAGGGTTGATGAATATGATATGGAGGTAAATTACTATAATGAGGGCGCAACATATCTCTTTTCCGGCAAGGTAGTGCTACCAAACATGATGAGGAAGATAAAGCAAAGGATTCTTGGCTTGAAGACGATCTTGGACTGCGCCTTAATACAGGGCAAACTGGGGATGTGAAGACGATTTTGTCGGGCGATTTTGACGAGGTGGGCTATGCTTCTAAACAAATATTTATTAAAAAGGACGATTTGTATTACGTCTTTAACATTGACAGCTACACCGTACCAGAAAATTTATACGCTTTCGCCTACGATAATTATGACGATATTGTGCTTTCGTATGAAATGAACGAATATACCGCCGAGGAGTTTTCCGATAAATATGACAGCGGCGCGATCGACTGGGGAATTGATGATTTCGGGTAATTGTCTGTGAAGTTTGATTTGAAGCAACTCATATCTGCGCTATATAGCAGTGCGCAGCTTGACATGATGGATTTAAGATGAGCAGAAAACATAAAGTGAAAAAATATTTACATTGGTTCTGACCGTTATAATATTGGTATGCACAGGGTGCTCCTTAAAGGAATATGATTATTCAGAATGGGGAAAATATGAATTTTCCGATAATGAACACTCTTTTTACTATCCGAAAACGGAAAATCGTATGTAAGCAATGATGGTATTACCGCCAAAACTACAACCGATGATTTTGGCAGAACTACACAGGTCAGAACTGTCCGCAGTGACGGTACTCTTGTATTTAATACAGACTATGAGTACGCAAACGGTAAGGCTGAAAATTCAACAACTAATCTTATCAGCAAGTTCAGCCAGTCATATGGCGGTGACAGCGTTTTGTCATATGATTATTCTTATGATGCAAACGGCAATATTACCGAGATTAAGCAAAACGGCAAACTCATAAACAAGTACACTTATGACAGTCTTAACGAGCTTAAAGAAGAATACGACTATGTAAATAAATTTTACATTAACTATTCCTATGACAGAGCAGGAAATCTGCAAAATAAATATGAACAGGTTCTTGATCCCACCTACGGTTATCCGACAGGAACGCAGAACGGCAATACTTATGAGTACACCGATACAAGCTGGAAGGATAAGCTGACAAAGGTTAACGGCAGTAATATTTCATACGATGCAAACGGCAATCCGCTTTCATACCGTGACGGAATGAGCTTTGAATGGGAGAACGGAAGAATCCTTAAGAATATAAACACTTCCGATAAAGCCATTCAGATGAGTTATGATTCAAACGGTATGAGAACACAGAAAACCGTTGACGGAGTTAAGACCAACTATTACTACGACAGCAACAAAAATTTAATTGCTCTTGTAAAGGGTAATGACACTCTGTTGTTCTACTATGACAGTGACGGAAGTGCAACCTCATTCTCATACAACGGTACAATGTACTTTTATGTGAAGAACTTGCAGGGTGATGTAATCAGAATTATTGACCTCGCAGGCACAGAAGTCGCAAGCTATGTTTATGACGCTTGGGGTAACATAAAAGATACCAAAGGCGAGCCGACAATTCGAGAAATAAACCCGATTCGCTACCGTGGCTATGTTTATGATACCGAAACAGGCTTGTACTATCTCCAGTCTCGTTATTACGACCCATTCGCAGGCAGATTTTTGAATGCGGACGCTTATTGTGATACAATGTCAGGTTCTCCTTTAAGCACCAATATGTTCGCTTATTGTGAAAATGATTCTATTAATTACGCTGACTATGATGGATTTAGGATAACTGTAAATGTAAAGCGAACCAATAACAGCTATGTTTTAAAGGTCAAATTACCATGGAGTGACATTTCCAATTATTTTAATTATCGTAGTATAGCTTATGGAATAGTTGGACTTGTTGCATGTTTCATTCCTGAACCCGTAGTTTCTAAGGCTTTAGGTGTTGCTGCAGGAATAGCTTCATTGGCTTCAGCTATTGCATCAACATTGATTTCTAATTACAAAAAAAATAAAAGTATAATTTTTAAAATGTCATTTAATTATCAGAAAGTTAAAAAGACTGCGTATTTCTATATTATTAATACATGGTGGTTAAAAGTAAGAATAAGATTCACAGCCAAGTCAATACGAATATACAACTTGAAATGGAGTGTTACACATTGAAGCCTATGTCAATATTTTTAGAAATTTTATTTTTATTTGGCTTAATAATATATATAGTATATGTTTTTGTAATTAAAAAAGACTACTCTGTATTAAGGATTATTATCTTTGCAATCTTATTGTTGTCTTTTGTAATTAATATGTTAAACTTGTTTTTTCAATAACATTTTTGCAACTAAGATGAACAAAATATCGGCAAAAGAGTTTTTAGCAGAGTTAATAGTTATCTAACTTAAATAGCAAGCTGCTCTTGCCACCTTTTTCGCGGTAGCGTTGGGGGTAGTTTCGAACAGTACTGCTTTCTTTAGGTCTATAGTAGCTTTTCTTGCAGTGGCAGGCGACAGTTTTATGTCGCCTGCTATTGCTTTTACTATGATTTTAATGGCAATCTTACAGGTGAATATCGTCAGGCTGACGGCAAGCTCGTATTTAATATAGACTACGAGTATGCGGATTGTAAGATTATTAACAAAAACCACCTTATGGTAATTTGCTTATTATCATAGGAGGCGATTTTATTGTACATTTTTGGCGATTAGCCAAATGAATTTAACTAACAGAAAACGCATAAAATAGCAATAAAATAGTTTGACTAATATATAATATTGTGTTAAAATTATGCGAAAAGGAGGGTGACTGACCTATGGAGCAATATATGCCGATAGTGTGGATAGGCTTTGCAATATTTATGTTACTTTGCGAAGGCTTTACAACACAGCTTGTTTCAATATGGTTCGTTCTCGGCTCGGTTTGTGCCGCCATTACAACTATATTCACAAGTGACATCACAATCCAGTCGGCGGTGTTCCTTGTTGTGTCACTTGTTTCGCTGATTGTGACACGACCGCTTGTAAAACGCTTTAAAAAGCGTAACAAGACAACGGGAACAAACGCAGACCGCCACATTGGTCAAGTCGGGTTTATGCTCACAGATTCATTAGAAAATTGAAATAATCACTTATTTAATATTTTAACATCTGAGCCATTGGGCTCATATTTTTTTCTAAAATTAGGCGGCATAGGAGTTGGAACAGGTAACATATACAAATACAAGCATTTCTTATTGTCAGAATTCACAAAAATAAAATAACTCATAAAAATATATTTACAACTTTGGCTAATGTGATATATAATAACAATAATATACAAAATGTAGTAAGATAGCAGTTGAAAACAGTAAACAATTACCAAATGAGTTATAAGTGAAAGGAGGACAGATTAAAGTTCAAAAAGCAACCACAGGGGAAACTTTTATTAAATTTATCAACAAAAACAAAAAAGCAGGAGGTTAGAGTATGAATGGAAAAATAAAGAAAATGCTATCGGCAGTTTCAATAACATTATGTGCAACGGTTGGGTTATCGTTGCCTGTTGATGTTGTAGCGGCGACACTGCCAAAGTCGGAAACTCAATATTCATCATTTGATAATGTTGTCGGAGAAAATCCTGAAGAGACCAAAATTGTCAAAGAGCTAACAGGCGAAAGAACGGAAAATTCAAAAGAATTTTTGCTTGAAGACGGAACAAAGATGATTGCTCAGTACAACGAACCTGTCCACTACAAAGACAGCAAGGGCAAATGGGTTGAATATAACAATACTTTATCTGAGGATAAGACTGCATCTCCGGACGAAGCAGGCGATTTTTCATATACAAACAAAAGCAGTGATATTTCGGTCAATCTTTCTAATAAAGCAAAATCAAAGAATATGATTTCATTGCAGTCAGACGGCTATAAAATCAGCTGGGGCTATGATAATGCTGGCAAAAGCAAGGCTGATGTCAAGAAAAATAACGAGAAAACAAGCGGCAATGATAAGTTCACTACGCTTAAAAATATAACAACAGAAACTTTGTATAAGGATGTTTTCAGCGATGTTGACTTGCAGTATTTTGTCACTACAACAGGTATTAAAGAAAATATAATTTTAAAGAGTTCAAAGGCTCAGAATGAATTTACATTGAATTACAAAATTCCGAACCTTACCGCAAAGCAGAAAGATGATAAAACAATCACGCTTTCAGACAAGGACGGAAAGGAAATATATACAATCTCAGCACCGTATATGTATGATGCAAACGGCAGTTCAAGCACACAGATGAAAATTGAGATTGTAAAGCAAAAAGGCTCAAATCTTCAGGCCAAGCTGACCGCCGACTACGCTTTCATTCATACAATTGGCAGAGCATTTCCTATTACGATTGATCCTGAGATAACAACCAAAACGGGTTCACAGCTTTACTATGGCGAGGCAAGCTCAAGCGGAAGAATAATCAATCACGGTCCATACTATCTTTCAAAAGACAATATGATGATTGGAAGAGCAATTAAGCTGTATGCTCTTGGTAACGGTGAAGAAATCATTAGTGCAAAGTATAAGTTTGAAGTGTCAAATCATGATGCTTTATTTGATAGCAAAGATGATTCACCGGTAATAATTAATGCGCACAAGTTGAATACATATAATTCAACAAACTGTACTTACGATGAAAAGGTTCTTGACTATGACTCATTAACATATGAGGATAACCGATATATCACATTTGACCTTACTAAACAGTATAAAGAGTGGTACTCAAATTCTGATACATCGGCAAACGGATTTGTGCTTGAAGCGTTTGATTCGATAGGTTCAAAACAGATTAATATTTATGAAGGTTCTCCTTCATCTGTAACACCTGCCTTAACGCTCATCTACAAAGATTTTACAGGCACGGAGAGTAATCTTTCATACCACACAATCAATGTCGGCACTAACGCACAGGCGGCTGTATCGA
>OGWU01000505.1_pt1 | contig 26023 bp, 31 predicted proteins | sample 1576071 | NCBI WGS metagenome assembly OGWU01 (sample SAMEA3541582, study PRJEB24748) | human gut metagenome | biome: human gut; feature: human-associated habitat; material: faeces | place: China | collected 2012
TCAACTATTCATTTAAAAATTCAATTGTAGTTATACATTTTTTACAAAGTTAAGGATAAGAACATGTTATACTATAAGTGTGTTGATTAAGTTAAGACTCTAACCCTTTCAATTAACTTTCTCAACATTCCCATTTCTGGACCGGGCCCATTCCGGTCCTTTTATTTTGTCAGAAAAAAGCCACTTCTAAGAGTGACTTTCTATAATTTATATGTCCCTGCGTTTTTCATATACAATAATAGGGTCATAAGATACCTGCACTTATGTTACCTATGATAAGTTCTCTAGGTTTCCCAGGATCAACTTTTGGAGATTGTGACTTTGCTATAATCGGAATTATTTTAGGATTCCTTGGAAATACATTCGGACGAATGGAAATATATGGTTTACTTGCCATTTTACTTGTAATTATCTTTATTTCCTAGTTTCATTCCCAAAAAAGAAAAATCAAGCAATTAACTAGTCACTATAAAAAGCAAAAGCTATAACGAAATCACATTTTCGTCATAGCTTTTTGGTTTTGCTCAAAGTTCATTTAATATTCATTTGTGGTTCTCATTTCATTATCATATATGAATATCTATTAACTACATATGGTTTAAAATCAACTCTTCCTTTATTTTCAACCAATATATTTGAATTAATATGAATATCTAAATATTGAGTTTTATCTTTTCTTAAATAAAAACCATTTGTACCCCGCTCTATAATTTTAAACTACAGTATTGAGATATACTCAACTCACTGGATTCCTGTTCGTTAATTATTCGCATCCATTCTTCTTTTGGAATACACACCATAAAGAAACAACCCTCCTTGTGTTCCTATTATCACACAAGAAGGGCTACATTTTAATATGTCTTCTATTACACGCTTACAAATATATTATTTTTTATCATCTTTATAGCTAATATATGCAATAGTCATCACTCCTGAGATTTCTACCGGTCCATAATTGCATGGCACAAAAAATGTTTGCCCTGCCTTTATCTTTCTGTCACAGATTTTTCCCTTTCCTTCAATACACGTTAAGAAATAGAATTCTTTTCTTTCAAAAAAACCACTTGTATCCGATTTTATATTTCCGCATGTATATAAGCCAGGCTCATCAAAAAATTCTGCAACTTGTAACCCGTTTACAAAGTGGGAAGATACTTGAATCGGATTTTTGTTTTCATCAGGAACTTCTACAACATCATACACATTTTGTACATGAAGTTCTCTAAGTTTTCCTGAAGAATCTTTACGATCATAATCATATAATCTGTAAGTCACATCACCATTGGTAGAAAAAGCCACACAGCACCCTTCTCCTTGTGAAGCATGCAATGTTCCTTGAGGAATATGAATAAAATCTCCCCCCTTAACTTTTATCTTCCTTAATAATTTATCCCATTCCTTATTTTCAGCTAATTTGATAAATTCTTCTTTCGTTTTTGCATGGTGACCTAATATCATCGTCCCTTCTCCATCACCCAAAAGCCACTCACTTTCAGGTTTGCCTCGCATATGGGAATGTGCCATACCATATTCATCATCTGGATGAACTTGCACAGATAGATCCTTAATTTGATTTCCAACAACCATTCTTACAGGAAGATATTCTTTTTGGCAGCCAAATAGTTCTTTATTCTCTTCAAAAAATACAGATAATGGTAAATTTGCTTCTGTAACATGACAATCTAAATGATTAGGTATTGCTATAACTGTGTACATTTCTGCTACATTTTTAAGATTAGTCTTTAGATTAAACATTTTAATTAATTCCTGACCACCCCATATTCTTTCCTCTAAGATTGGCTCTATAGTATATATTTTTCTTTCTACTGCCATATTTTCTCCTTTTTAAATTCATTATAATACTGTAAAATTAACTTTAAAATTTGACTCTCTGCTAGTTCTAACCCACAGAATTTTATAATAGCCTTTTCAATACCATATTTTTTTATTTCATCTTGCATCATTTTAGCATGTGGATCATTAGCATCATCATATAAAAATCCCAATGCAATTGCCTTTGCATTTGCACGTATGTCCAGATTGTGCTGAGCACCTACTAAAGCAGGATACACAAGTCTATCTGATTTTCCTAGCTTTCTAACGGGATCAAATGCCACTCTACTGATACTATCTGTAATTGGATTCACTTCTGTCTTTGGTAAACTTATTTTTGCAATTTCAGTTTTTGGTAAATTGTATTTTAAACTTGCAACTTGATTAGCTAGAATTGAAACACCTTTGGCGATATCACTGCAAAAGCTATCCATTTCCGCTTCATTAATAGTTACATATCCCCTATAATAACCACTATATGCCATAGCAGCATGAGGTCCATTTAATGTATACAGTTTCAGCTGCTTTAGGATATTTATATTATCCGTTTCCTCAATACCAGAAACATCCGATATATCATTAAAATTTAGCGATTCTACAAGAGAATTCTGAATAGCTAAAGTTTGAAGCTCAGTATTGACATTATCTTGTGCAAAAGTTGAACGAATAATAATCGTTTCTTTTACCTCAACATAATTTGCAAATTCCTTTTTCAATTCAGAATTTAATCTCAACAAAATGTTTTGTTTAACAACTGAAGCATAATCTAATGCGTTGGTAAATACCAACACGCTTGTCTTAAAACCTTTTTTTATTCTTATGCTCAATGCTTCCACAAGAATCCCATACAAATTTTTAAAATCTTCCGGATAAATCGATATGGCAAATATATCATGTTTTGATAAAAGCATTACGGCATTATTATCTTTTTCTAAACAACATGTGTGATAATTCTTATAAGTCTTTGTACAAGAATGTGTTGTATAATGAATATCTACATTGAAATAGCCTTTATTCAATTCGTCTATTACTTGCTGATTAACATCGAAAAAAGTAACATCATAGTTAGAAGGAATAAAAGATGCTCCCAAAAAACCTTTTCCTAGTCGCCCTGCTCCAATTACTGCAACTTTATTATTTTGGTTCATATACCGTTATCCCCTCAACACCAGCTTCACTTGATATTTTAACAATATCATCAAAGTCTGTAGATCCATGCATCTTAATAATAGCTTGTAACACCATTGGAAGATTCATTCCAGTAATAATCTTATATTCATTCACCTTAATTTCAATCATATTAATCAACAGCTGATTATATGGACTCCCGTGTTTAAGATCACAGAAAAATAATATGCTTTCACTTTCATTTTTTTTCAAATATAAATTCAACTTCTCAGAAAAAGATTCTATTCCTCCTTCGGTTAGGCATAAAGCGCATACATTTTCTATTTCCGGATCAATCATTCTACAAGAATTCAATAGTTCTTGAGCAAATAAACCATGAGACAACAACAAAATCTTCATATTATACTACCCAAAAATACCACAAAGAGCCAACACAAACACACCAATCATCAAAATAAAAATCATTTTTACTACTGAGATATTTTTACGAGACATAAGTTGCCAACAACCAATTACTAATAGAAGCGGCAACAATTTTGGGAAAATTCCATCTAAAATACTTTGCAATGAAACTAAATCATTTCCACTAGGAACACTCACTCCAAGGTTAATAGAAATATAATTAGCTGAAATGCCTCCCATAATAACCGTACCTAGCAACATTAAAGAATCTTTAATACGAGTCGCCTTTTCACCAATCAATGCACTGATTGCATCCATACCTAAACGATATCCATTTTCAAACAGTAATTTCGAAATCATAATAACAACTGCATTATAAGCAACAGCATAAAATATAACCCCCAATAAAGAACCACCATTTGACAAAGTAATTGCAATTGAAAGCAACAATGGAATAATCAATCCTGGATTCAAGGCATCACCAATTCCGGCCATAGGTCCCATTAAAGATAATTTAGTTGATCGTATCATTTCATCATCTATATTATTTCCTAATGCCTTTTGTTCTTCCATAGCAGTAACAATTCCATAAATAAGAGAACCAAAAATATTTTCTGTATTAAAGAATTCATAATGCTTCAACAATTCTTCACATTTTTTATCATTATCATAATACTTTTCAAAAAGTGGCGCCAATCCCCATAAAAAATTTGGTGCGGATAATACATCATAGCCACCTGAAACACCATAACTATTATAGAATCTTCTCCAAATTAAACTACGCTCTTTTTTTGTTAAGCGTTCGGTTGTTTTAACTTTATTCATTACAATGCCTCCTCATCTTCTTCAATTACGTCATTTGCACTAAGCAATGGTGTTTCCTTTTTTTCTCCAGCAACATAAAATAAATATGCAATTCCTCCAGCAACAAAGGTTAAGCCGATAATGTTAATATTCATAAATACAACTAGAGTAAATCCAATCAAAAAATATAAAATAAAGAATTTATTATGAATTGTTGTTGTTAGCAACGCTGCAATTCCTACCGCTGGCAATACTCCTCCAAGTGCTGACATACCAGTCAGAACAAAGTTTGGTAAAACTTTCATGAACGCATCAATATATTGAGCACCAAAATAAACAGCAATGAAAGCTGGAACAAAACGAATTACCATATAAAATAATTGCTTATATGTCCAAAAACCAAACGTAAATTTTTTATAATTATGATCCTTCAAAGCTCCAGTAATTTTATCGGCTGTCAAACTAGCAATAATATTTGTAACGTTAAAAGTCAAGCTGCCTAACACTCCAACCGCTGAAGCAATAGAAATAGTTGTTCCTGCATCTAAATGGCCTAAAATCCCAATTGCAATAACAGGATAAGCCATAAAAGACACATCCATACCTACAGCCCCACCTGGGGTCACAACAGCTAAATACACTAATTGAACAGATATACCAAGTTTAATTCCTGCTTCAATATCCCCCAAAATAATGCCACATAATGCTCCACCTACCAGCGGCCTTCCTAATGTATACCATCCAAAAGATGTTCCGAGCATCGGATACGAATATCTTCCAAACAAAGGAAACGCATTTCCACTAATAGCGCATAACAACGAAATAATTAGACACTGAATAACAAACATTTATATTTCCTCTCTTTCCCTATTTTTTGTTTTTAAAACTTTTCCAACTCACAGGCCATTTGGACATCATTGTCATTATTTCAAACTGATATCCTTGTTCATCTAGCCGATTATATGTATCAATTTCTTCAGGTAGTAAATAAAAACCATTATTAACTGCGACTGAACCTTCTTTTCTGTTACAACAGCTTACAGTGATAGGTTCCGTTACCTTAAAACCTAATTTCAACAATTTTTCATAGTCCATTACTCCCTTATTAATTAAGTAATACCTTTTTTTTGAAATCTTTGCTTCATTTAATTTTTTAACTGCATTCTCAAAATTAAAAACATATAATTTTACATTCCCTGGAAGAACACTTTGGTAAATGGATTTCATTTGAGCATTCTCAGCAATTTCATCATTAATAATGATAATGCCATCACAAGGATAATTCGGAAGTAATTTTATCATCGTTTGACCATGGACAAGCCTGTCATCAATTCTAAATAAACTAAACATTTATCTATTCACCTCTCATTATAATTTGTTTAATTATATCCATTACTATCTCAATATTGGCATACAAGTTTTATTCTATCCATTACTACAAATTTTATATTATTTACTTTTAAAATAAGATAGCTTAAATACTTATTAGGAAATACAGGAAGCCTTTGACTTAATAATGAATATTTTCTTTTAGCTTTCTCAACATCGATGTCTACTATACTAGTACGTCTTCATTTTATAGTATGTAATTATTAATGTAAGCAATGACAAGAAATTTTAACACTAAAAATGGAATATCGCCGAAATTAGACACTATTATAAATTTTTTTGTTAAGCCACTTTTTTTCACTAAATCTTAAAAAAGTAAAGACAATCTTACTATTAGTGGTAAATTTGTATGACACATCAATAAAATTAAGCCTATTTTTTATATAAAAACATATTTAATGTCAAAAAAAATTGGCAATTCTTATCAAAATATTAAATAGTGTATAATATTTATATAAAATAATTAAAGCATAACAGGAAAGGTGAAAATATGGATTCGACAAAAAATGAAATATATCAATATATAAAACAAATTAGTTCAAAATTTTCAAGAAATAATGCATTTATGTTTTCTACCCAAAATATATGCGATAAACTTCGTCTAAGCAGAAATCTTACTAGTCAATATCTTAACCAATTACAAAGAGAGAATAAATTAATCAAAATAAATTCGCGTCCTGTTTATTTTATTGACCCTATTGCGCTAAACAATGCTTACAATGCCACCATCACGCACACCGATTACTTAAGTATAGATGAACTAATTTATGAATTAGAAGTTGCTAAGGTAAATAATTCAAATTTTAATAAGCTAATTGGAAAAAAAGAAAGTCTTTCTTATTGTATTGATCAAGCAATCGTAGCAATATCATATCCAGATAACGGACTTCCTATATTTATCGTTGGAGAAAGCGGAACCGGTAAAACATATTTTGCTAAGGTAACAGCTGAATATATCATTCAAAATAAATTTACCAATTCATTGGTAACATATTTTGAATGTTTTAAATATAGAAACAACCAGAATTTATTTATCAACAATTTGTCAAGAGCCTTAGAACAAACTAATGAGAAAAACATTTTTATTTTTGATGATATTCATTTTTTATCAGGAGAATCTTTCGAATTTATTATTTCTTTACTAGAACAAACGTATGAGCATAACAAAAGCAATGAAAATAATAACTTTCTCATTTTAACTTCATCAAACTCTTTGGATATGACCAATAGGCAAAAATTATCTAGCAAACTACCAATTACTATTCAAATTCCTTCTTTACAAGAAAGACAGATTTTAGAAGTGGCAAACTTAATATATTTATTTTATAAAACCGAATCTGATAGAATCAAAAAAAATATATTTGTTAGTTCTAAAGTACTAAACACTCTCTTAAATTATAAGTTTACGGACAACATCAACGGACTACGTAACGCCATTCAGCTAAGTGTTGCTAATTCATTGGCAAAGCAAAAAAACAAAGAAAATCATAATCTTAATATCTACATGCATGATTTGCATGATTATATTACGTACAACAACTCAAATTCCCATGATGTAAACAATTATTTTATTGATAACTCCATGGTAGAAATAAGTAATATTACTCAAATCACTAAATCAAATAAGACGTGTGATTTTCTTGGAAATATTATTAAAACGTATAATCAATTTGATCAATCAGAAATAACATATAACGAATTATTATCTTCACTCATAAAGCATATTAATGAATATTATGAATTAATTCAACTCGATAAAAACTACATCAATAAAAAAATGAAATCTATTGAAAAAACAATATCTTCCATCTTTAATGAAATCGAAGAATTATATCGAGTATATTTTCCTTCTTCATTTGCATATGCATTATCAAATATTATTGCAAACCGACTTCAAATCACTTCATTCATTAATAACTTCGAAGAAGAAAATCATGAAACTATCGATAATCTCTACTCAATCATCACAGAGAATTTTCCGAAAGAAACTGTTATTTCAGATGAAATTGAAAATATAATTTCTCAAGAATTGGATTTACATATTGGAAAATTAGAATTAGTAACAATTATATTGAGCATTCATATTTTTAACCACAATATATATAATACTGAGACACTAGGCATTATTATTGCACATGGATATTCAACTGCTTCGTCAGTTGCCGATATTACAAACACTCTGCTCGGATATAGACTCTTTGAAGCAATTGATATGCCATATAATGTCAGTATGACTGAAGTAGCGACCAAAATCAAAAAAATAATGCACATCAAAAGAAATATCAAGAATCTCATCATGCTTGTGGACATGGGTTCATTGGAGCATCTTGGCGAAGAATTAGAAGATTTATCAAACGTTAATATAGGAATTATCAATAACATTTCTACAGGTCTAGCTATTAATATTGGATATAAGATCCTCTCTAATTTCTCAATTGATTTAATTTTAAAAAAAGCCTGTGATGAATATACTATTAAATACAAAATAATAACGAAAGAAAAGAAAGAGCGAGCAATTATTTTTACAAGTGAAAACGGAGATGTAATAAACAAAAAATTAGCAGATTTATTTAAAAAAAGTCTACCAAAAAAAACAGGAATTCATATCATACCATATAATTTTCAGTCATTGATTAATAAAGATGAACAAAAAATTATTTTTGACACATATGAAGTATTATTCATTTGTGGAACGTTGAATCCAAATATTCAACACATTCCTTTTATATCCATTGACTCTTTTTTAAACATTTCCGAGATATCCAAAATATCTAATTCCCTTTATTCTTATTTGAATAAAACTGAGTTAGAAGTATTCCAAAAAAATTTGCTATTCAATTTTTCAATGCAAAACATAGTTGGTTACCTTAGCATTTTAGATGCAAAAAAGATAATTGATACCGTCAACCGTTCGCTTTTCACCTTGCAAAATCTTTTACACATTAAAATAGATTTTAATACATCCATAGGATTAATGATTCATATTAGTTGTATGATTGAGCGTCTTGTAACCCACTCTTCAATCTACGAAGAGGTCGACATCTCATCATTTGCTAAAAAAGAAATCGATACTATTCATATAATAAAAGAATCTTTAAAAGATATAGAATTAAATTATGGTATTTCCATTCCAACTTATGAACTACTTTATATTTATGACTATATAAAAAGTTTTTTACAATAAAATCACTATAAAAGCATAAAAAGTGTAAACCCGAATTTTAGATTTCAGTCTACACTTTTTTTGCAAGTTATAACATATGTATATCGATCAAATTTTCAATTTTTTTACATAGAGTATCTATAATAACATAATCAGGCTTATTATAATTCTTAAGCAAGTAATTAAAATCTATGCCAAATGCATATACCTTTTCATAATCTTTTGGATCTTCTGCATTCCTCCAATCAGTATATGCCTGACCGAAATATGCTAGATTTCCATCGTTATATTTTAAAGTATTAGGATCGTTCAAAAAATTCTCTAATTTCTTATTGTATGGCAAAATAAACGCATTTCTTACTTTAGAATTATCTGATTTATCTAATGTATTAAAGACATAATCTCCATATGTAATCTGTTTCTGGATAGATTGTGTTTCCGGCAAATCATTCAACGTTATGAGTAACGCCATACTGATACATTTTAGCATCAAGAATATAAGTTGCTCCATTTCTTTTTAAGATGGTATCCGGTCTTAAGCTAGATGCCAATCTAGGATTCTTGTTATTTAACGGCCAATAACCATTTGGATTATACTTTTTCTTTTGACCCATCAATTGATAATTTTAAATCTTCTCTTTATTTTCAAACATCTTCATGTTAGACTGAATACGTTGATTAACTCACTAATCAACATCTCCGAGAGTTGGCGCCATTTCACATTTATTTAAGCCAACTCTATTTTTTTATATCTAAATAGGGTAGAGGGATAAAATAGAATTATCGCCCCTCCCATTGAACCGTACGTACGGGTCTCGTATACGGCTCTACATTCATATCGAAACTATAACGAATCACAAAATCTCAAGATAGTAAATAAGGGGATTGACCAAACCTGGCCTATCTCCTTTCTTTATGCCTAGAACAGTGGGAGAAAGAAGAAAGTTCACAATATTTCCACAACTTCTCCTGTACCATCCGAGTCTAGAGTTAGCACATTTAAATATATCTTCGTGGGTAAGATTACTTCTACATGCTTTATTTAGTTTCATAAGATTCTTGTATATAGTCTTTGGTCTCTTCCACTGTTTAATGATGATACATCTAACTTTATGTCGCAACCACTGACCAAATTTATCCAAGAATCCTTTGATACTTGAGATTTTAAAGTATTGTATCCAACCTCTGACCATTTGATTCAATTTTTCAAATGTAACTAATAGAGGTCTTGAAACTGCATGTTTTCTTTCCATCCATTTCTGAATATTTGAATACAGACGTTTCTTCCTATCTTTAGTAGGAGTACATTTCCACGCTGTTCTAGCTTTGTAAAATGTAAAGCCAAGAAATTGACCTTTAGTTGGTCTAACTACTTTAGTCTTTGTTGCACTAACCTTCAAGAATAGTTTTCTTTCTAGCCACGATGTCACTGATTTCATTACACGATTTGCACTCATTTCACTTTTAACGAAAATGATACAGTCGTCGGCATACCTGGCGAAGCGAAGATTTCTAGATTCTAGCTCCTTATCAAACTTGTCTAGATAGATGTTTGAAAGAATTACACTAATTGGACCATCTTGTGGCGTTCCAATAGTAGAACTTCTTACTAGTCCTTTATCCAAAATTCCTGCTTGCAGATAAGCTCGTATCAAATGTAATGTTTTACTATCATTGACACGCTCTCTTAAGATTGAAATTAATTTATCATGATTTACTGTGTCGAAGAATTTCTCAATATCCAGGTCAACAATCCATTCAAAGCCATCGTTTAGATAACCAAGCACTTCTTCCATCGCCATGTGTGCACTACGATTTGGTCTAAAACCATAACTGTGTTCACTAAATACTGGTTCATAGATTTCACTTAGCACTTGTAACATAGCTTGTTGGATTACTCGGTCTACAACGGTTGGTATACCCAATGGTCTTTGTTTGCCATTTGGCTTAGGAATATAGACTCTTTTGACGGGCATGGGCTTGTATTGTTTATTCAAAATTTTGGAAATTAGGTCTTCCTTATATTGATTAAACCACTCCTCAACCTCTTGCACAGTCATTTTATCCACTCCTGGTGCACCTTTGTTCTTCTTGACCTTTTGGATTGCTTTCTGTAGATTCTCTTCACTTAAAATCTTTTCAATCAATTTCATTTGCTGCTCCTCCTTCTATTTGTAAATTTACCTGGAAACATCCCAATTACCTTTACCATCTATGGTTACGCTCCATAGTTCTAGGCTATTCTCATATTCGGACTATCCAAACATTGCTAATAGAGATTTGCACTCTATAAACGTTTCAGTCCTTCAGTATTGCTACCTACTATGACTTCATCTGAATTCTCATGGTTAACCTTTTTCGCTACAAGGGTACTATCACTGATTTTAAAGTTTACTAGAATTCCTTGCCCATGAGACCTCCCGGGGTAAGACATGGGTCCTATTTCTTTCACAACGTCTTGATTTACTGTCTTGGTTTTACGTTTACCTTTTGGACTTCGATTTGTAACGCAATCTCATCCTCCATTTAGCCTAATCAAGTTTCTGTACGTACGTTCAAAAGAATTGCTACACCACTTCCTTCACCCATGACATCACTGTCAACGGCTTGTGGTTCACTACACTTGGCGGTAACTACCTGTGGTTGGTTTATCTCCAACTGAACTCATGCCATGCCCGGCACACATCAAAAGAGACTGTATTTTAACACAGCCTCTTTCTTGTTTATTCGCTTAAGAAAACATGATTGCCAAGCCTCCTAAACCTTTATTGAATGTGAGTGCTTCATTCAACCATAAGATTCCCACTATCATGGATGTTACTGGTTCTAATAAACATATGAAGCTAGCTCTTGTACTTCCTAATAATAGTACGCCTTTTTGTAGTAAGACTGTTGCTAAAAATGATGAGGACAAAGCGAGTACTAATAATAGGCCATAGGCAGTCGCATCCATTTTAAATACAACGTCTTGCATAAACAGATTCATTGTAAAAATTTCTATTGTTGTAAATAGTGCTAAATAGAAGGATAGCTTTAAAGTGTTCATTTTCACTAATCCAGTCTTATCCATTTTAACCAAGTAAAAAGCATATGTTAATCCGGATGCGATAGCTAAAAAGTATCCAAATAAACTACCACATCAAAAAAGATCGTTTAATTTATTGCATTGAATTTATTGGTCGCACTCAAGACAATCAAATTGTGGAATACACAAAAAGCTTTATAGATACAAGTAAAATTAAATTTGAATACACTTTATCTAAAGACTAGAGAAAAAAAGCAGAGGTTGTAGATCGCTACAACCTCTGTTTCATTATGTTTTTATTTAAAATATGAAATTTTAAAGCCTTCTTCCAAATACTCCACATCAAGATCAGGCAGTTTATCATTAAAATAATTCACCATGTTTTTTAAACCACCAATTTCACACCCAGCATGATTTACTACAATCATAGGTAAATCATTATCAATCGCATATTGAGCATCCTTATAATTTGTGATACCATCATCCGCCACAATTACTACGTCTGGATTGAATTCTAACATTTCAAATATATCTGTTCCAGCACCAGTACCAATAGCTAAACGAGATACTTCTTTATTTACATTCCCAAAAACATAAACTCCCTCTTCACCATCATCTTTTAATGCATTAGCCACACGCGTTGCTAATTCTGAAACCGTTTGTTTAGGAATATCAGCATGCTGATAATACGAATTGATCACTCTATCCCTAAAATCAAAACCAAGCTTTTTAGCCCATACATCACTCACACCATAATTTAGAATAGAATCCCAAACATCATGACAACGATACACACAAATATTACCCTTACTTAATAAGCCTTTCTTATGTTCAATAGACTCAACTAATTTAGTTTCCAAATGCGTTCCTGTCGTATAGAAAATATTCTCATGAGAAATAATGAAGTTAATACCCTTTTTTAATGCTTGTTCAATCACTTTATTAGTAGCCACCCAACAAACACCAATCTTCTTTACTTCTTGATCATCATCACCAAATAAAACACGATCTCGAGTACAACGATTCCAACGAACCCAAGTACCCTCTTCTTTTAAACATTCAATTACTTCTTTAATCTTCATAACCAACTCCTACTCAGAAATTACGGCTTTTGCAGTATATTTCAAATCACTACCCATTTGATAAATATTACGAGCATACATTTCTGTACCATAAAAATCTACAATTGAATCATACCAATCCGGATGTTCAATAATACGATTTGCCGCATTCATAATATATTGAAGTGTTTTTGGATGTAAATCAACCGTTCCATGACCAGGGAAAAGGCCTGAGACTTCTTCAATTCTTGGCATAAAATCTTGAATTGCATCTCTTAACGAATTGATTGTACAGAATTGTGGATATTCTTCATTATCACCAAATGCACTCGTTACATCTCCAATAAAGAAGCATCCTGATTTATGATCCAAATAACCTGATTGTCCGGCTGTATGGCCAGGTAAATGAATCAATTCAACAACATGGCCTTGTCCTAAATCAAATAAATGATGATTTTCTACCCCAATAACTTCATAAGGCGTATAAGGAGGCAAATCCTTTTTATCAAACCATGTATAACAAGGCTCCCCATTTTCATCTAAAATCCAATCCAATGTATCTTCAGGTTTTTGGTGTTCTTTAATCGTTTTTTGATCCGCATAATGACAATACACCTTATCAAAATGACTATTACCTGAAACATGATCCACATGAGAATGCGTATTACATACAATAACTTCTTTATCCCCAATCAATTTATGAATCAACTCTTTTAAATCACCCAAACCATAAGCAGTATCGATCAACAAAGCTTTTTCTGGACCTTCAATTAAATAACACCACATTTCAGCAGAGTGAATGCCATCATAAAAAATACCATATACATTTTCTCTAAATTTATAAACTTCTGCATATGGATTAATTTCTGGATAAAATTGCTTTAAAGTACTATATTCACGCAACACTTTTAAAAATGACCATTTTGCTGGTTTTTCTTTTTCAGGATTTATTATTTTTGTTTTTAAATCTGATTTAATATATCTAAGATCTTCCATATTCAACCTCCGGTTTTTTAGATTATTATTTGTATGAATATACAGATGACATCCCTTATCATAATTAGGCACTAATCACTTTAATATACTATAGCTATAAGCCTAAAATTTTCTAAGGTTTATCGATCTTACTTATATATTTACTAAACAACAAATCGCGATTCATTTTATATTCCGAATCAAAGTATTCTTCTAATGAATCATACTTTTGTAATATGGCTTCAAATGAAGATTCCAATAATTCAGTATGAACCGAACATACATACATCAAAGTATCTTTTACTAGTTGTGGATAATCAGACTGTAGTAATTTAGGCATTAAATGATTTTTAACTGACTCATTACTCTTTAAATAATCATCGAATATTGTTTGTTTGTCACAACCAAATAAAGATAAAACTAACGCTGCAAATATACCCGTACGATCTTTTCCTCCACCACAATGAAATAAAATGCCATCATCTGTTGTTTCCATTAATGAAAACACGTTTTGGTAAGCCGTATTTGAGAAAGGAATAACTTTATATCCATTGACAATAAAAGAAGATAAACCAATTATTTCCTCCGCAGAAGATTGTTTTGTCACAAGTCTAGGAAAATAAAAATCATTAATCCCTGTTTCTGGCATTAAACAACACCAATTATGACGCGTGAATCTTGGATCACATACATAGTTATCTTCTTCTCTTTCTGAGTCTGAACGAAAATCAATTATTGTACGAACACCAAGATCATATAATTCATCCCAATCTTCTTTTTGAAAATCCAACGGAGCTTCTGAACGAAATAATTTCTTTTCTCTAATTTTTGGATATACGTTATGTAAATCTCTAAAATTAGTAAATTTCATATTACTTCACAATATATTTATAATTGTCACCACTCTGTTTAAACCAAGCAGGAACATGACACTGAGCAGCCTCATCCAAATACGTTAACATATATTCCATTCCAGGCTCTTCCAAGTTAAAGTGTCCCATACCAAGTGCAACACGATTCTTATCTAAGCAGCCACTATCACGAATATATTCAGCATACGTAAAATCAATCAATTCCATTGTTAATAGACAGTCAATATCGCTCTTATCTGTATTCATAATTTGTTCTTTGGCATCACCAAATACATGGAATAATACAGCCGCTTTTTTGATTTTAGCCTGATCATTTCCAATCAATCTAATACCATTCAAATTACATGTATCCACTAATTGCTTAGCTAAATCCGTAGCTTCAATCGCATCATCAAATTCATAAGCAGTAGAAAACTCAAGTGTTTCATCCAATGAATTTACAGTATTTTTGATTATCTTATCCCAATTCATCTTCTTAGCTAATCCAAGGAAAATACCATCGATATAAGAACCGTTATATGGAATTCCTGAATGAATATAATCATGATTTCTCCAAACCACAATTCCATGATCATCCAACAATTGTTTTTTCTCTAAATACACTTCATTCTTAGATTCTTCAAGCCAATCCGTATGATCACCATGATTCCAAAACAAAGCTTCATGACAAATAATAAAATTAGCACCTTTTTCAATCGCAAAACGAATTACATCCACACTAGCCCAACAAGTCGTTACAACACCTGTACATTCTTGATTGGCATCTCCATAAAGAATTTGATCTCTTGTAGTTGCCTCATCAATCGTTCCATATCCTTTATGATATTTTTTAATATTTTCAATCATTTGATTAATCTTCATAAATTTCTCCTTCTATAAAAGAAACTCTTCTAAGAAATGAGCAGCACCATCGTGATCATTGTCTTCACAAATAAAGTTGGCCACTTCTTTTGCTTGAACAACTGCATTTTTCATTGCTACTCCTACGCCAGCCCATTTCAACATTTCTACATCATTTCCATTATCCCCAATGGCTAACACATTTAATGAATCAACATTTAAATATGTGCATAGTTTTTCTAAAGAATCTTTTTTACTTGCTAATTTTTCTGTGATTTCCAATCCAATATTTCCAACCTCAAAGACATTTACTTCTGGAAAGCTTCGTTCTATATCTTGTTTTGCAATTTCTAAATCACATTGACTTTTAAAACGAATACCTATTTTCAAAACATTTCTTTGGTCTTTTAATATATAATCGTATAAATCAACTATATCTAAATCTTTGTAATCTGTTTTAAAATCTCTTTTTAAATTATTCTCATAAAACTCTTTATTTAAACATCCAAACACATGTGTGCTATATTCATCATTACGATGAATGTATACAAAAGTATCTTCTCGAGTATACTTATCAGCAATTTTTGCTGCCACTTTATAAGGAATTAAAAATTCAAACAATCTTTTATTTTTTAAACCATCTGTAACAACAGCACCATTTGCAGAAATCACATACCGTATATTTTCCACTTTCAATATTTTTTCTCTTAGTTTATAAAAACCACGACCAGTTGTTGGAACAACAACATATTTATTAGCTAAACGCTGAATTACATTTCTTGTATATTCCGTGATTTCACTATTTGAGTTCATGGAAGTTCCATCGATGTCTAAAGCTATTAATTGGATATTTTTTAATTTATTCATCATCTTCATCTAAACTAGTGTTAGCAAGAATGTCATTAACTAAAACGATATCATTCTTTGATTCCTCAATCATCATGTGTAAAGAATCCGTTGTAACATCTTGGGCCAACATTAGTTGTAAAATTAAAGAAAGATTTGTTCCGGAAATCACAAAAGTATTAGGACGTGAAATATAGTTTGCGATTGTTTGATTCGCACTTCCGCCTTTTAAATCTGAACAAATTACTACTTGTTCATCCTTCCAATCTTCCAAATATTTTTCTACATCTTCAACTAAACCCTTAACACCTGTTTCTAAATCAACGTTTGCATAATAGATTTCACTCGCTCCAAAGAATTTTTTTGCAGTTTCACAAAATCCTTTTGCAATATCTCCATGACTAACTACTAATATTTTCATCTAATTTCCTCCTAATTACTTTCTTTAATAAACTGTATAATTTCTTCTGTTATTCTTTCTGTTGTTCCTTTTGGAATATCGCTCGAAGCTGTTTCAAAAGAGGCCCCATAATCTTCAATATTTCCCAGATACCCAACAGTATAATTACAATATCCCCAAAGAATCGGACATTTACAATTCATTGCTTTTTTAATTGAAATTCCAAATCTTGAAAATAATTCAGCTGGTATTACAAAATAACGCAGATCACCTAAATCAACATATGCACATTGCAAATCCAAATCAAATGGATTACAGGCAAGACCTTTTTTTGCCATTGCTAAAGCCGACGTAAATGTCTTTTTTTCATCATATGTTTTTGCGTTTTCTACTTTAAATTTGATTTCATCATATTGTTTTTGTTTATTTTCTAATTTTGGTTGATAAACTTCATGAAATCTATATAGATTAACTTTAGGCTTTGTAATATTCAATTTTTTTACTGTTCTGTTTTCATAGAATACCTGACTCATCATTTCATTACCAACACGATTTAATTCATTTAGATCATTTCCTTGGCGATAATGACGATTACTCATATCACCAGCAGCACCAATTGCAATAATAGGATAAACACCCCATTGCTTTTCACATGCTCTAGCTACATAGCCAGCTAAATCTGAACTAACCTTTAAATTCTGGGGACCTAATACTGTTGAATGACAAGTGAAATTACATAATCCAGCAACAACTTTTTCTTCATTTTTAAATTCCACAGTTGTCACTGTTTTATCACATGGTTTTTCCATACCATTACGATTGCAATAACATCCATCAATAGTTACCGTATCATAATAAGCTTCTACTTCTATAAAGTGTTGTTCAAAACATGTATCAACCGCTTTTAAGATTTGCTTCTTCACAAAATCCATATAGCCAGGAACTTCTCCTGGACCACCAAAGTAATTTACTTTCCTATATTCTGGAGCCGAATGTGTATGAACAAAATCAATATTAATTAAATTTATATCAACTCCATATTTATCTTGTATTTGATTACGAACACCATCTGTATAAACCTTATCTAATCCAATTAGTTCAACACTTACCCATACTAATTTAGTCCCATCAATATCCAATACCAAAGCTGTAGCCCATAATGGATTTATTATGCCATTTGATAACTCTGTACGAATGGCATGCCCACTTAAATAACAAGGTAAGAACTCCTTAGTAGGTGTAATTTCACTTCTATATGTACTCACTTTCATAATTACATTCCCCCCATATTTAAAAAATATAGGCACCGAACGAATCAGTGCCTAGTAGATTATTAACCTAAGAATCCAATTGCTCCTAATACAATTGCGACAATGATTACAATCCAAATTAATGAACTTGATTTTACTTTCTTCAATCCTAAAGCCCAATATAAGATAGCAACTGTTACAACATTACCAAAGCAAGGAATAATTGTATTTAACAAATCATTTAAATTTTGTTTCAAATCTCCTACTTGCCATGAGAAAGCAAATTTTACATTTACAGTTGTTGCAACCATTGCACCTAACACTATAATTCCTAAAATAGAACATACTTCAGTTAAATTTCTTAATGAATCCGCTTTAGCTGTAATGAAAGAAACACCAGTTCTATAAACAGGAATTGCTAATTTCCAGAATACAAACCATAACGCAATGTTTGCGGCAATAGCAATAAACATACCAACAAGGCTGCCTTGTTGTGCTTGATAACCTGCAATTGCACCTAATACAGTAGGCAATAATACCCAAACAATTGCATCACCTAAACCAGCTAATGGTCCCATTAAAGATGTACGAACATCTAGAGCTGTCAAAGTAGCTCCATCTTCACGAGTTGATTCAATAGCTAGTGTTGCCATCAAAATTAATTGTCCAAACCAAGGATGGCAGTTAAAAAATTTGAAATAATCTTTATTTTTTTCTGCAATTTCATCATCAGAATATAATTCTTGCATTGCAGGAAGCATAGACCAAACCCATGGACCAGACTGCATTGTTTCATAATTGAAGCATGTTTGACGAGACATTACATAGCGTAACAACACTTTTCTTAGTACTTTATTATCTAATACCTTTGGTTCTTTATTTGCCATTTTATTCATCCTCCATATCTACAGCAGTCATTGTTGCGTCTTGTGCAACTGGATTACTTCTTTGTGCTTCTTTACTTTGGAAAATAAATGCACATGCAACTACAGCTAACATAGCAATTGCTAATACGCTCATATTCAAATATGCTGATAATACAAATCCAAATAAGATAAAGTATCCATATTTTTTCATAGGAAGTTGTCTTAATAAAATTGCAAATCCTAATGCAGGAAGCATTCCACTAGCAACATTTAATCCACTATTTAACCATGCAGGGATTGCATTGATTACTGATTGTACATAAGTAGATCCAACTGTTGTAAACAATAGAATTGGAAGTACCCATAATCCAATAAATGGAATTTGACTTGCCCACATCCAGCGTCCCATTGATTTCCAGTTTTTCTTTTCTGAGCATTCTCTCATTTTATTAATAAAGAATGAACCACTAGTTTTACCTAAAACATCCAATTGTGCTCCCAATGCAGCTACTGGAACACCAATAGTCATTGCTGTTGTAACAGCTTCCTGACCTGTGATTCCCATTGCAATCGCAAATGCAGCACCAGCTATACATCCAACTGGATATTCAGGAACACTAGATCCACCAGCGCCAAACAAGCCTAAACTCATTAAGCACATAGCACCTCCAACAAGCATACCTGTACGCACATCACCCATAATCAAACCTGTCAAAACTCCCATAGTAACTACAGATGCATAATAGAACATTTGTAGATTATATTTTTGCCAAGTCCAAACACCAACTAAAACACACAATAAAATTACTTGAATCGGTGTAAACATATCTTATTCTCTCTCTTTCTTTTCTTTTTTAATTAATCTAATAAATTTGAAACATCGGATTCAGGATCAGACGGCGTAAATTGAGCTGTGATTTTTACTCCTGCATCGCGCATTTCTTTTAACATTGCTTTCTCTTCTGGATTAACACGAACTGTTTTTGCTAATACAGTTGTTTCTCCAGTATTTTGAGTTACATCCCCTAGATTCAAATGAGGAATTTCAACTCCTGCCTTAAACAATTCATAAGCTGCTTCAACTGTTTTAAATACGCAGAATACTCTCTGATTTGCATATTTATTATTTCCAATATTTGTCACGGCTTTTGTGTGATCAATTACAGATAATGCAACTCCTGCTGGAGTAGCCATCTTCATTGATGAACGCATAATATCATTTGTGCTCGCTTCATCATCAATAACCATTGCACGTGTTGCTTTTAAATTTGGAACCCATTGTGTAGCTACAATTCCATGAATCATACGGTCATCAACACGGAAACCAATAAATCCTAAAGCTTTCATAATTTGATTTTCCTCCTAGTAGTTAACTCATTCCAGAGTTTTAATATTACAATCGATTGTCATTTTGTAAACGGTTTCTGCTTACGTATATGTTATATCATAATTGAATGGTTCATTCAATACTTTTTGAATGATTTTTTTATTTTTTATTGAATGGACTATTCAGCGCATTCTGATATATAATAAATATAGAATATAAATACATTTAAGGAGATACTATAATGAATGATAATTTTTGGAATAATATTGAGACAAAGAAAAAAAATTTTACATCAAAAGAACTTGAAGTTTGTGAATTATTAGAGGAAGATCCATTTTCCTTTGCTGCTTCAACTGCTACAGAAATTTCAAAACGATACGGAGTATCACAAGCTGCTGTTAGTCGATTCTGTCAAAAATTAGGATTTACTGGTTATTCTGATTTTAGAATGAATTTAATGTTAGCAACTCAAACATCAAAAAAACATACAATTGATTCAACCCCAGATTATGCAAAAAGTTTAGCAGATATTATTATACAGTTAAGTCAAAAATTAGATGATAGTTTATTAGAGGACTTGGCAAAACGTGTTTTAAATTCACGCAACAGTTACACATCTGGCTATGGTGCTAGTGATACAGCAGCAAGCTTATTAGCTTTCCGCTCAATGCTAGGTGGTATACATTTTTATCATATTCACACTTCAAAAGAAACTGAAATGTTGCATATTATGAACAATCAAGACACTATATTTCTATTTTCTTCAAACAACCCCTCACACATAGACTTTATTACAACAATCGAAGAACTACCTAAAGAAAATAGGCCATATATCATATTGGTAACCAGCACAGCAAAGCACCCCTTTGCAAAAAAAGTAGATCAAGTTGTCTTAATTCCATACCTAATGCAGTTCGATACAATCAATCCTTTAACTGCACCACAAACTATTCAAATTGTTTTTTCTCTATTTTTAATTCAAAAAATATATAATGAAAAAAGTAAACTTGAATCTAAGTAAACAAACTAAACAGAGGTTGTAACAACATAGCTACAACCTCTTTATTATTCCTTCATGCCTATCTCTTTTTCAAACTCATCAATAATCTTTTTAATTTCAACCAACTCATGATTGAAATCATCAAATTCATCCACTAAGACCCTTACTTCTTCAGGATCTAGTACTACATCACTACAAGTATTATCAGCCTGTTTTAATTTTTGAAATACTTCGTCCAACAATTCATAATCCTTATCACTCAACATGATCCATACCTCTAATTCAACAAACCAGGCTTATCCTCATCATCAAACATATCACGCAACATATCCATAATATCCTCTTGATTCTTTAATATAATCTTTATCTCTGCACTGTTTAGTCTTACACTACTACCCGTAACCTTAGCACTTCTAAGTTTATTATAAACCTTCTCTAAGAAATCAAAATCCTCATCTGTCATAATAATAGCTCCATCCTATAGTTTGTTTATTGCACGAAATGATACCTAAATGAAAAAGGGAACAACATTGTCCCTTTATTAATTAGAGAATAGATATTTTTGTTACTGTGTCAATTGACATCAAATCCTGATACAATTCATTTTTATGGTCAATCCACCTATTATTTGTATCAAAAGTCATTAAATCTAGATTCCTATCAATTTTTATTTCATTGACCTCTATACCATACTTCTCAAATATTTTATATATTTCATCTTTGTCAGAAACAATATTAGTCTGAATCAATACATTAGGATGATCAATTTGATTGAAGAAAGGATAATGAAATATCTTTTGAAGAACGACTAGAAATAATGTCGCAAAAACACCAATAAAAATCAATCCAGCACCAATACATGCAGCTATGCCAGAAGTAGTCCACATTCCAGCTGCTGTGGTAAGCCCTTGAATCAAATCATCTTTCACAAAGATTACGCCAGCACCAAGAAATCCAATTCCACTAACAATTTGTGCTGCCACTCTAGCTCCATCCGCCGTCGACACATCAAAAAGCGCATATTTAGAAATAATCATAAACATTGAAGATCCTAGTGCAATAATCGCATGTGTTCGAATGCCGGCCGATTTATTTCGACTAGTCCTTTCATATCCAATGGCACAACCACATAAAGTAGCCAACACGATACGAAATATCCAATTTAAATATACTTGTTCTGAATACAAAATATCATCTCCAAACTTGACATAATAAATTTGTTTTTATTTGCTTGCTTTCTCTTTGGTAAGAACATACTCCTACCCCAAAAATTTGTCAATTCAAATTGAAAACATCTTAGAATTATAATACCATCCTGAATCATTCAATCTTTTACGACAGAGTTCTTATCCCTTCATTCCTATCTTTTTTCAAACTCATCCGTCATCATATTTGCCATTACTTTGAATATAATAAAAGCCGTCACATTATGCAACGGCAAGCCTTCTATGAAATTTATATATATGAATAGCTAATAAGATTATTAATACAATCGGCACTGTTCTATGAAGAATTAATATTATTGGATGTTCAACCATAATCAATCCTAGTATTCCTAAAACAAAGGATACTATGGTTAATACAATAATAAGAATATACTTATAATCCAATCTCTTTCTATACAGGAACACATGAATCAAAGCCAATACTAAGAATAATGTAGAAGCTAATTTATGAACTATGATTCCTGTAATTGGAACCATAATAGTCAAAACAAAGCTAATAGCTAATAAATAATTCAAAACCCTTCTCATACTGTCTTTACTCCAAGCGTAAAATAAACCATATGAAAAATCCAAACAATGAGTAAAACAATATTACCAACTACAATGTCCTTCAATCCCATCATGATAAATCCAATGCTCATCAATAAAGTTACTGAACACATAATACGAAGCTTTGCTCGTTTCGTCATACCACTCTTCATATTGTTCTCTTCATACAACTTCGTATTCTTAAACCAACCATCCAATCTTTCACTTGATTTTGCAAAACAAAAAGCTGAAAGCAACACAAAAGGAATCGTCGGAAGAATCGGTAATATGACACCAATAATTCCTAACCCTAATGATATACATCCAATCATGATATATAGAATCTTTTTCATTATGCCTCCAAGTTAGATAAGTCTAACTCTTATTCCATAAAAGAAGTCATCTCTTGTTAGAGATGACTAACTGATGATTATTCTACTGAATTTTTGACTTGTTGTCAATCGGTTTGCATAATCCCCTATTTATAGCTATAATACAAATACAGAAAGACTACTGGATACAGTGGTCACTCTGAAATCATTCTAATGCGAAGGCACTAGTTTAACTTCTTTGCGTGAAAGGTGGACTAGTGTCTTTTGCATTTTTCTATAATCATCAACGTAAGTCGTAGTATTTGAACTATGGCCATTAAAGTCATGGCAACGTCAATATAAAGATAAATGTACATATGACAACCTCCTACAATAATCGGAATCGAGCCGAGAACACAAGCTAAATTACTTTTAATTTCAGAGGTACCACCCTACTGTATCCAGTAGCACTTCTAATTATAAAACTTCAATGTGAAAACATTATTAAATCGCGTAAATTTCTAAAAAACATTTCATATACATTAAACAAGTCACCCGGTTATCAGGTGACTTGTTGTATTCAATATTATTTTTCTGCAATATGCTTCGCATCCAAGCCATAGTAATCCAATTTAAAAATTCTAGGAAAATAGAAGCACCAATGCGTTTACCACCATCTACAAAAGGATGATCTTTGATTAAAAAGTAAAGTAGGTTTGCAGCTTTTTCTTCAATACTTGGATACAATTCAGTTTCAAAAACATTTTGATATACCGCTGCAATTATTCCATTTAATTTACCTGGTTCTTTTCAACACCAAATACAGAAGAAAATCCACCATACCCCATTGAATCAATTAGAATTCTGCACTCTTCATAAGTCAACTGATAAATTGAATTTTTACCTTTTGTTTTAGAAACACATCCATGATCATAATCATCTAAAAGAGTTAATGCATTAGAATAGGCTTCAACAACATTCAACACTTCTTTTTCTTCAATATTAAGAGTCGAAGCTAACATTCTAGATTGAATCGCGATTATTTTATTTAAAACATATAAACGTTTTCGATTCACTGCATAGCCTTTAATCATGAAATCATGAAGAATAGATGTCGCCCATTTTCGGAAAATTACACCATTTTGTGATTTTACTCTATATCCAACGGAAATAATTACATCTAAAGAATAAAATGGAACAGATTGCTTAACTCCAACAACACACATTTTTTGCGTGTTGTTCTCTTTTTCAACTTCTCGATCTTTAAATATGTTATTAATATGCTTACGAATTGTTTTTTCATCACGATCCAACAACTGATGTTAACATATTTATAGGATAGGTAAAATATCTCGAATTTGATTCACTGTATAACCATTAATCATGTAATTTCTTAAAATTGAAGTTGCACATCGTCTAAATGAAGTTACTTTTTTAGAATTCAATCTATAGCCAACAGAAATGATCATATCTAAGTTATAGTATTGTATTTTATATATTTTCCATCAGAAGCAGTATGCTCAAAATATGAGCATACTGAATTTTTATCTAATTCTTCTGTTTTAAAAATATTTTGTATATGTCTTGTAATTATTTGATGCTAGTATATTTGTAGGACAGCTAAAACATTTAAACGTTTTTGATTCACCATATAACCCTTGATCATGTAATCTTTTAAAATTAAGGTTGTACATTTATGAAAGTAATGCCGTTTCGTGATTTTACACGATATCCAACAGAGATAATTACATCTAGATTGTAGTAATTGATTTCTACATTTGAAATTCTATCTTTTCTAGTACGTGGATCATTACGCTTTAGTTGAGTTGCACTTTTTGCAACTGAGCTAATTTCATCTAATTCATCTCACGACTAAAGTCACGAGTGTTCTTAGATTGCATTATAAAAATCCATTTTACGGTTGCCTTCAATTTGAACTTGTTCCATTTTGGAACAAGTTGCTTCTTTGAATAGTTCTTCATCGTTGTATATGTTTTTTAGATGTCTAGTTATCGCTTGTGACTTAATGTCAAATAGTTCCGCCATTTATTTTTGAGTTAACCACACAGTATCTTTATCCAGTGATGCAGTAAAATCTAATTCTAAATTTCCATTCACAAACTTAATTATTTCATTGTTCATATATACTCCAATCTTTTTTATTCCAATGACCTTTATAATTAATTTCTTCCTTAATTAACAAAATCTAATCAAAAGAACTACCACTATATCGTTTGCATAACCGTTTATAGCTATAATACAAATACTGAAAAACTACTGAATATAGTGGAACCTCTGAAATCATTCTAATGTTTTTGATCATGTATTTTTCAAAATGGAAGTTGCCCATCGTCTAAATGAAGTTGCTTTTTTAGAATTTACACGATAGCCAACTGCAATAATCGCATCTAAATTGTAAAAGTCCATTTTACGACTACCTTCCATTTGAACTTGTTCCATTTTGGAACAAGTTGCTTCTTTGAATAGTTCTTCATCATTGTATATGTTTTTTAGATGTCTAGTAATTGCTTGTGACTTAACATCAAATAATTCCACCATCTGTTTTTGTGAAAGCCAAACAGTTTCATTATCTGGTGATACAGTAACATCTAGTTGTAAATTACCATTCACAAACTTAATTATTTCATTAATCATATGTACTCCAATCTTTTTATATTTAAATGACCTTTATAACAATTAACAAACGCTAATCAAAAGAACTTAGTAGTTACGCATGAAAAATAAAATGGCTTAAATAAACAAAATCGGAAACTCTA
>OGWU01000510.1_pt1 | contig 25822 bp, 33 predicted proteins | sample 1576071 | NCBI WGS metagenome assembly OGWU01 (sample SAMEA3541582, study PRJEB24748) | human gut metagenome | biome: human gut; feature: human-associated habitat; material: faeces | place: China | collected 2012
GCCGGAGCCGTGCTCCCAGAAGTTGTCCTCCTTGCCGAACTTGTAGATGCGGTCGGCGGGGATGCCGAGTTCGGCCGCACGGCGGCGGAACCGTCCCCGCGCTCCTACAGTGTCCGGATCCGACCAGTGGTCGGCGATGAAGAATCGGTTGCCCTGCCCGGCCGCGAAGACGTTTTCGTCGCCTCCGGCCGCGAAGTCGAAGCCGCCGCAGGTCTCCCCGGTGTCCAGAAAGGGAGGCGGGTTGTTGACCAGATCCATGAGGGCGCGCCGGGGAATGACGGACTGACCGTCGAGGTCGGTGAATTCGCCGAGGATGGCGGATCGGTAGAAGGAGGACTGCTCGCCGTATTCCTTTTTCAGGCGCTCGGCCTTGCCCGGGTCGTTGATCTCAATGTGGGGACAATCCTCGTATTTGACGCGGATTTTGTAGTAGAGGGATGAATTTTTGTGGAAGCAGTCGTAGAAGGTGCCGGAATCGGCTCCCGGCGACGAGGTGATGAATGCGTGGTAGAGCGTGCAGCGGGAAACGGCGGTGAAGATGGAGTCCGGGATGGTTTTAGCCTCGTCGAGGACGTAAAAGACGGGGTCCACGTCGGGCGAGATTTTCGGGTGCCATCCTTCCGCGCGGCCGGCGTTGTCAGTCGAGAAGCCCACGGCGAAGCCTCCCTCCGGCGTACGGATTTCTGTTTTGTTGAAGGTCCAGCCGTCAAAGAAGGGATTGTCCATGTAGCGGCGGAGCGCGGGAAAGAGCTGCTTTTCCACCTGCATCCACGACGACGACGTGACCGGCACCTGACCCCGCGGGAAGCAGGTGAGGAAGTACAGGATGGCCGGAGCGATGCAGTTGCTCGTCTTGCCGGATCCGTTGGGGGCAACCAGAGCCACGCTTTTCCCTCCCAGGGTCAGCTTGCCGAGGGACAACGCCTTGATGGCCTCCACCTGCCAGGGATAGGGATCCAGGCGGAGGATATGGCGGAGGAAGAAGCTGACGGGGAGGCGTGTCCTGGTCTGTTACGCGTGGAGTTTGCCGGCGATGGTTTCCAGCGCGGTTTTCTCGTCTTCCTGCAGCTGGGCCAGCTGCTCGGGGTCCAGGGTGATTTTCCGTTCCAGCGGCGCTCCGGGAACTCCGGCGACATCCTGACGGACCCGGTCGCCGAATTTTTCCGGCGCGAAGCGGGCGGCGACTTTCAGGCGCGTTTCAATGGCCAGCTTTTTGGCGGCGACGGCGGCGGAGCCGCATTCCGGGTCGAGGGCGACTTTCGCGGCCTCGTCGGCCAGCTCCTGACAGGCGTCAAGCATGGCTTCCGACTGCGCTTCCCGCGCGCGTTGAATAAGTTGGGAAAACTCCGGATTGGTTTGCCGCCAGTTCCAGACTGTCCAGACGTCCGGCATGTGGTTGTCGGCGCAGATGGCTTTCATGGTTTCGCCATTGGCGAGCCGGACGGCTATCTCCTGGGCTAAATCCTCGGTGTAGAGGCTCGGCCTCCCCGGCTTTCGTTTGGTTGTTGGTGATGCTGTCTTTTTCCTGCGGCTCTACCATAGGAGATAGAGAGCGCCGAAAGCAAGCGCATTGTTTGTTTTTGTTATGCTGGTTCCAGCGGTTCCCGAGTAAAAAAAAGTGGCGGCTCCGAAGAACCGCCACTTTTTAAGGGAAATAGGCGTTGCCGCCCGAATGATCTTGCGATCGTTTTAATCCATAACCCAAAAGGGCTGAACGTTCAGAAAGAACATTTCTTCGTTAGCACTTTTTATGGGATCCAACAACGAAAAAAAATTCTCCTTTTTTCATTTTTTCTCTTGCGCTACTAAACATTGTTTAGTATATTGATCTTGTTGACGGGAGGTAAGGGACCAAACGACAACACAATCCAAATCAGAAAGAACAAAACAATGACTAAAGACGAATTAAACGAAATCCTCAAGCTTCACAAAATGTGGATGAACGGAGAAGAAGGCGGCGTTAGAGCGAACCTGTGGCTGGTTGACCTGCGCGGCATGGATTTGAGCGGTATGGATTTCCGGGGAGTTAACATGCTCCAGACTTTCCTGTGCCACACCAACCTGAGAGGCGCCAATCTGAGCGGAGTCAATTTGTGCGAAGCCAGCCTGTATGGGGCTGACCTGACTGGCGCTATTCTGGCGGATGCTTGCTTGTACCGGGCTGACCTGACCGGCGCCATCACGACCGATGCCGACTTTACCGATGCCAATATGACTGACATCAAAGCTTAACATAATCCAATCCCAAACTAGAAAGACCGATACAATGACCCAGCAGGAATTAAACGAAATCCTCAATCGTCATGAAATGTGGCTGGATGACGAATACAGCGGCGCTCAGGCCAAATTTGAAGGCCTCGACCTCAGGGGTCTCGACTTTAGGGGCGCTAACTTAATCAAGGCTGACTTTAAGGACACCGACTGTTCGGGACTTGACTTTACCGGGGCCATCCTGACTTGTGCCGACTTCACCGGGGCCAATCTGCAAGATGCCGATTTTACTGAGGCTAAGCTGAAATGGGCCACTTTCTACAAGGCCAATCTGACCGGAGTCAGATTCGGTGGAGCCATTTTGGAATGCGCCGATTTCAGATGGGCTCGCGGGAACGTTGATCTGACCGGAGGAAAATTTTAAACACAAACTTTTAAACACAAACCAAACACATGAGAAAATATATTATCCCTCAAAAGTTTGGAGATACGTCTTTATCGGATATCTCCTCTACCAAGTATGACCGCATCATTGAATTTCCGGAAGGTCACCAATTTGCGGTGGTCCTGGCAGCATACTACATCAAAAACGTGAATGAAAACCCGTGCTATTATACCTACAAAACCGAAACGGAAACAATAAATGCCATCCGGAAATACTGGCACGATTACGCTCACGAAGTAATTGACAGCGATGGTTATCTGCGTTGGGACGTCGTCAGATATAACCCTGGTGGGATACGATTTGAGCAAATCAAATAATCTGCAGATTAAATGGGCGAAGCGAGTGAAAAAATATGAATCCTCAAGAATTTGTTGATTGGATCCAAACCCATGACCCTTTAATCACCTCCAAAACCGGTGCAGTCAAAAAGGCTGCGCAGATGTTGAGGGTAACGGAAATGGCGGTTTGGCAATGGTTGAGAGGCGGGAGGAAAACGAGCCCATCGATGCAGCTGTTGATGGAGTTAATCGTCCGTCACGGATTGTCGGAGGAATAGGTCTATACGAGATTCCAAGGGTTATACGAGATTCCAGGGGGTTTTCATCCCCCCAGTCCCATTTCCTCCCGCAGAGATGCGATCTCCGCCGCAGCGTCCGCGACATCCACAACGGGCCCTTCCGGCTGGCGAGGGGCTTCGGGCTTCGGCTTCTTGCGGGCTGCTGCCGGCTTCCAGCGTGTTTCCTTCGCCCAGCGATCCGCGTGGGTGAGCACATCCCCGAAGCACTCCCAGAACTTGCGCCTGCTGTCTGGCCTCCAAAAAGCCTTATTGCTCCGGTCATGAGTCAAGCCGCTGGCGTAGTAATCCTTGAGCATCTCCATATCCCGCGGCGTCACCCGCCCCTGCGCGGACCGGTACGCCTCAAGCGCGGCCGCCGTCTCAATGGCGGTTGGTATCGTCCGGCCCCAGGACGGATTGATGTCCAGGCACGCTGCCACAAACCGGGCAGCACCGGGAGAAGATCCCAGGTCTGCATGGTTGTCGGCGCAGCGCATCCCCCGGACGTCGTTCAAGCGTTCCCGATCCGGGATAGGGGAGGCAGGATCAGTGAGCGGCTCGCTACAAACCACCGTGTTATATACCCCTGCATTGTTTTCTTGTTTATTCTCTTCTCTTCTCTTCTCTGGTAACGGTTTTTGTAACGCTCCGAGCGTTACATTTGCGTTACATGTTTTTGTAACTCGCTCATTATGAGTTTTTCTACTATTCGCAACACGGCGGTTCGTATTGGCCCTATTTTTGGCGGTTTGGCCGTTGTGGCGGTCAAAATTGGGGATTGAAAGGAGGCCCTCGCGTCCATTCAACCAGCCGACTTTGACAAGCCCGGCGGCGAAGCCGGGGCAGAATACGAGACGGTCGAGAAACGAATTTGTAACGGTGATGGCGTTACCAGAGACGGATTGCTGATCGGCCCAAATCCAGAGACGAAGAAGTTTGCCAACCACGGCGTCCTGATCAATGCCAAGGATGCCGGCCAGCTTCACCACTTCGGGCTTGTCGGGCGTTGTGTGTTCAACTTTGATCCAGTCTCCGGCCATATCAAAACAGGGTTAGTTGGGGGTTGTTTTTCATGATTCTGCCGAGCAGAACCCGGAATGCAGTTGCCGCCACAGCAGGTACTTGCCCATTGCCAAGGGCTTTAAGCTCGTCCACTTCTGCGGCCATCCCATCATCAGGGCGGCGAAAGACGCTGACACGCACATGCCCCTGACTCGCTTCCCACCGTTTTTGACATAGAGATATGCCAGGTAATCTTCCAAATTCCCTTTCGGTTTGCCTTCCTCCGCTCTCTTCCAGCACAGGCCATGTTTGGCGATACATGCGCGCATGGTGGGCAAGAATCCATATTCTGGCTCGATGATGGGGTAATCCAACGGCATCAGCTCCCAGCACACACCATTCCGCATCGTACCCCATTTCGGCCAAGTCTCCGAGGACACGGTCAAGTCCCATCCTGGTAAGGTTTGGGGAATTTTCCACGAATGCGAATCTCGGTCGAACTTCGCAAATGATCCGCGCCATTTCTGACCACAATCCGCTTCTTGTCCCTTCCAGTCCTTTTCTTTTTCCGGAAACGCTGATGTCTTGGCACGGAAAGCCTCCAGATACCACGTCAACAAGGCCGCGCCACGGTCGTCCGTCAAAGGTGCATACGTCATCCCAAACCGGGAAAGGCGGGAGTAGTCCGTCATTCTGGCGGGCGAGCAGTACGCTTGCGGGGTAGGGGTCGAGTTCGACGGCGCAGATGGTTCGGATGCCGAGCAATTCGCTTCCGAGTATGCCTCCACCAGCGCCCGCGAAAAGATGTAGCTCATTCACTCGCCCTCCTTTCTCGGCTCCCAGTTGTCACTAAACCCGTCATAAGCCTGTGCAAGGTCAAATATCATTTCCGTCCTCCTTTCCGTCAATGATGGCCCTTAATTCATCAAATGCTCGCAGACGTGTATGATTTTTTGTCGTGCAAATAAGGTGCTGCGCCCACCGGGCATGCCGTTTCGTGGGGTACTCCATGCGATAGCGGGCGATAATCCCTTTGTGGTGCACAATAGCGGCCTGAACTTCATATTTCCCATCGTCGGTTTTCTTTATGGGGCAGACCTGCTGGACGATGATGTGAGGGTTCCTTTTCATTTTTTCGGTTGAGTATTTTTCTTTTTGCCGGAGCTTTTATTTTTTCTAGATTTTTCGTTGAGTTCATAGCACAATTCATCCGCTTTAAAATATGCATCTGGTTGAGATAGTGGATTAAAGTAAAAAATAGCTACAAGTTTGTCCTGTTTTACGTCAAACACCTGATACCCTCCAACTGCATCATCAGGTAAAAACATTGTGCCCCTATGCACTCGTACAATAAAGTTATTGTCCATTGTCCCCTCCTTTCCTAAGGATTTGCCTCTTTTCCCAAGCATCCAAAATCAAATGAGCATGCTTTGCGGCGAGCGCCAGCTCTCCAAGATGATATTTTTTTCCGGTCAGGGGCGCTCTGCGCAGCTCGTGCCTCCACGGCATATAACACAAGCACTCATAGTCGGCATACTCCCGGCGGAATTCCGCAAGTCTTTTGTATGCCTTCCAATAGCCGATGCGCGCCTTTTGGCATGGCGTCAAGGGCATGATCTTCATGCGTCCCCTCCTTCCTGTTTAAGCTCCCACGGCCATTTTTTGATGTTGGTAGGATAGTAACTATCTGCATCCCCATACACGTCTTGGAGATTTATTTTTCCAGCTTCTAAATCCGTACCAAGCACTGTATATATGTCATCACTTAGCCATATCAGGACGTTATCACCTTGATTTAACCGCATGATAGGTGGAAACTTGGAAATGAATTCTTTGGCGTCTTTCCACGCTAAATTTTCATTTTTCCTTAACTCGAAAGTTTCCCATCCACATAGCAAGCATCCATATTTATTTTTTAATGATCCAGTTTTGGTCATTCTAAATATTGAGGTTAATTCATTTCCGCACAGCGGGCATTTAAGAGTTTTCATTTTAGTTAAATTGAAGTTCCATTTGTTTCAATTCTCCCACATTGGAAGAGAATTGTTCTTGTTGAAATTTAAAGAAGTCAATAATGGCTTCCCACTTTTGCCTGAACTTTTCTTCTTGTTCGGCAATAATTAAAGATTGCGCTTTCGAATAACCATGACCTCAAAATTCCGGTGTGATTCCTTTTCCTGACTGTAAATGGCAATATCTCCGATACGTGTGACAAGCGTGTAAGAATAGCCATGCTTGTTGAATTCTCGCGGTATGGTCTTCATTTGGTTGGTCTCCATTCTGCAAATTCGATGGTTATTCCGACGTTATCGCCCCAATATTTGGATGTTCGACCGTCAAAGATTTGTGCATCGTCCGTCCAAAAGCCAAGCTTGGTCATCACATCGTTGAGAGTCTTTTCCATGTTGTCCCTGTCCGGTTTGGATGTCATCGGGATCTTTCCTAAAATGCGGTTCCGCTTCGGTTCCGACTTTCGCCAGGGAAATACAAATTCCAGGTTCAGAATGATTGGTCCAGAGAGGGGACAAGGGGGGGCATAGGGCTGTAATAAAGACATGTAGTCACTAATGACCTCCGTCAACTCCGGCTTGTCGGCAAGTTTGTGAAACTTTCCTATGCGGACAATCTTCTTTGAATGGTGTGTTGTCTTCGGAGGGACAATGGGGAGGAAAATCTTCATATTTCGCCTCCTTCCTCATTTTCATCTTCATCAAAATTGAATTCCGGCTGGCAATCATCCGGAAGGAAGGCCAGAATATTTTCTCCCATAGAAGGGACCAGATAGACTTTTTTTATTTTTTGCATAATATTGTTAGTTAATGTTTAATTTATGAATTCAAATGACATCCTCATGCGGCCTTCTGCCCTTCGGAAAGGATAGGCATGATGCGCTTATAAACGTCCGCGTAATAAATGATAAACCGTTCAAGGGCATCTTGTAACGTGTCGGTATAGCTGTTTCTCTTTACCCGTAAAATCAGGGGCTTGAGACGCCGGCAGTAGCTCATGAAGTACCAGTAGGGCAATCCAGTCACAATCATGGAACCATGTACCTGCGCCTTGTATTGGCCGGGTAATACGCCGTCCAGCAGGTATTCCGCGTGATTTTTTGCAAGAGGGCATTTCAGCTCCACACCCGCCGCGTACTGACCATTGATCTTGATCATGCCGTCAGGGGAGCAGCCCACCAGTTCATTGTCTTGGACGATAAATCCCACCTGTTCCACTTCCAGCCCCATGATTCGGCTGAATTCTTCCCGGGCTTCCGGTTCCAGTTCTTCCCCGCGGTCCGTGTGGCGGTTTCCTTCCCACTGTATTTCATCAGGACGGATGCGGCTGCAACACATTTCAATGGCAAGTTCTCGCCATTGGGAAGAGTCTTTTCCCGAGGGGGTTAAAATCCGGTGAAAATTGCTGGCTGTCAGACGGCCGGCACGGGCACGGAACCAAGCTTCCGAACGTTGTTCCATGGAGGGCCAGATTTTCATTTCTTACCTCCTTCCGCTATGCAGCTTTTCCATGCCTCGTTGACGGCTTGAGCAAAATAGGCAACGCGGCTTTTGTTGGCGGGGTGAATGAGCTTCTCACGGGCCTCCCTGAGCTGGGCAAACACATCAAAAACAGAAGCCTTGAATTGTCTCCATTCTTCTTCTTCACCAACCGGGGCCGGGGAATGAGCGGGGGCTTTGGCTTGAACAGGTTCCGATTCCGGCTCAAATGCTGTCATAGTGATGGCAGCGGGCGATGGCGGCACAGGAGGTTTGCCCTGCTCCTGCAGTTCCATTTTTGCCTGTTCGGCTTCTTCTCGCGCCTTCCGGGCTTCTTCGGCCAACCTGGCTCGCTCTTTGGCGGCGTTGGCAGCATCCAGACGCCGACGCAATTCGGATTCAACATAGATCGTTGATCTTGTTTCAAGCTCGTCTTCATCCATAACGAGCGTTCCTCCATACGCATCAATAAATTCGCGGATGATGCCGCGGTTGGCAATGATGGTATTGTTTACACCGGATATCGCAACATCAAGCGCAGCCTCAATGCTTTTAAAGGTGCGCTTGTTCTTGATGGATTCCGCCATTGTACCGCCAAATAATTTCTTCCGCAAATGGGGAGCGCATTCCAGGCGGGCAAGGGCGTCATCGATTAGCTTGTTGCGGATTTTCTCTTTCTCCCTGGCGATCTTCTTTTCCAGGGTGAGCCGGGCCTGCCGGATTTCTTCACTGGATTCGTCCAGCGCGGCAAAGAATTCATGGAGGCTCTCGGCATCCTTCAAGGCTTTTTCCTTAGCCGCCTTGACGGTATCTTCCGCTCCCTTGAGCATTTTAACGTTTTGTTCAGCAAGGCCGAATTCTTCATCGGTTTCAGGGGTGAGACTGATACTGTCCAGGACGGTTTTGACGGAGGCGCGGAATTCGGCAAGATTGGAAGAGAGTACTTCGCCTTTGGCGCTCACATTCAGGGGGATAATTACAAGTTGTTCGCTCATGCGTTTAAAGGAGGTTTGGAGTGGATGGTTCGGAGGCTGGGGCCGGTTCCGGCCTCGGGGGCGGGTCTTGACGGTCTAACGGGTAGTCATCTATGCCGGGGTCATCTTTCGATACAATTTCGCCGTCAATAACAACGCCGTCGTCGATTTTGACGACACGCCCCGTTTCCGCGGCATGGGAGACTTCAATGGCATTTGCCACTTCCACACTTTTCGGCATGTATTTGAGAACTTGCAGCAGGACCACCTTGCGGGCGTACATTTCGCGGTTTTTGTAGGAGTAATGCTTTTCTCCGACCTCGTTGTGTGCGTCTCTGTGGCGCCAGATGCGTTCCATGGGCCATGCCTCAATGACAGGGGTTTCCGCTCCGTTAACCCGGGCGCAGGCATAGGCCCATGTCATTTTGTCCTCATCCCCGTAGTTAATGCCGGGGATGTGGCGGAGGATAGGATAGGCTCCAAGCTCAAATTGGAACTGGTCGCCCTCGTAAACTACCCCCGTCCAGGCGGTAGCCCTGCCCGTGTTGTTGAGCAGTCCTACAAGGCCCTGCCAGCCGGGAACAAAGGTGCACTTACCTTTGTAGGGGATAAGATATCCCTGCCCGGCTACTCCCGGCTCAAGCCCAAGCTGGGAGGCAATGAGCAAGCTGGAAAAGATACTTACAGCAGAACACCGCTGCAAGGCTGGATTTTGTGAAAAGCAAGTTACCGCGAGACGAATCATACGGTCCGGGTTGAGATGCGCCGGCAGAGCGGCGGCAATGGAGGTTTTTGACCTGGTTAAAAAGCCAGCAAGCTCTTTCGGGGTTGACAGGGTAAGGGCCTGTTGTTCTTGTCTGTCCTCGTATTTTGGTTTATAAGGTTTTGCGTTACTCATCTTCGTTCATGTTGTGTTGTAACAGGCCGGGTTCAGTTGCCGCTGACCCGGCTATTTTGTTTCAGTTTTTCAAGGATTCGCGGTACTCGCGATTTTTTTCGTCGCAAAGCTCTTCAGCTTTCTCCAGGGCCTTGTCTCTGGTTACCCCGATGTGGTCTCCGAAGTAGACGGAGCATATATATTTATCCTTATTCTCATCTTCACGGCGAACATCAAAGCACCCACATGATTCATCAACATAGTAAGGCTCTTCCTCTTTAATTTTCTCTATTGGCTTAATCAAAACTAACCTGGAAAAATCCACCTCCCCCCATCCGCGGGGGTTTGCAATTTTATCTATCGTGATGAGTACTTGTCCATCGTGGCTTTCATCTTCTAGAACTTTGTAATCTATACCTTCGTCCAGCATGCCAGCCCATTTCCTCCCCTTGTAATCGGGTCTGACTATATCGCCCTTTCTGAATTTCCTCTTCGGGTCATATTGATTAACATCCCGTTCAAAGAGGTCATAACCGAAAAGAAATTTATGCCCTCCTTTTAGTTCTAAGGCTACGGATTTCAGTTTATCAAATACTTCACATATTGTACCTTTGATTTGTACTTTTGTTCCGACAGTGCAATCTTTAAATTCCATTTTATTTATTTTGTTAATCAGTTAAAAAAGGTTTTAATCAGCAGGAAGAATACAAATAAGATAAATCCTCCTGCCAAGACGATCAGAGACCACACAAAAAAGGCCATGAACTTTTCAAAGAGCCTTTCAAGCCAGAAGGCTTTGGGCTTGGCATCATGGGTGTAGTTCCAGCTCCGTTCCGCGTCGTCCGGGATACCGTTGAGGCGTTCCCTGGCGCACAAAGGGCACAGAAACCGGGCACAGAAGACGCCGTTCTGATGGTCTCCTACCAGAGACATCCATGAAGTCGAGGCTTTCAGCGGCTCGGCGCACATGTAACAGCGGGCCGTCTTGGACGGGTGCGGGTTGTCGGTGAGCGTTTCCACCATCCCCTTGTAGGGGCCCCGGTCGATCAGGTGTTGATACGTAGTCATTTTCTGTTGTTGGTTAAGTATTTTTCCACGTCTTCAGTGTTATAAAGGGTTCCTCTTCCGACCCCTTCCAGCCTTCTTATGTTCTTCCCCGCCCGCGCGAGGATGTAGTCCATCTGGCGGGTCGAAAGGTCATAATAAGGAGCTAACGTTGAGCTTTTGGCATACTTTTTTTCGATTGCTTTGGAACGGGAAACGGAAGACGATTCAGGCGTAGAAGGAACAGGCGTGGTTGCCAGCTCCCGCAACACTCCGGCCAGCGTTTCCAGCGCGGTCGCAAGGGTGGTCATGGTTGTGTCGTTTTCGCTCATGTTCGTTCTTCTGAATTGGCCGCCCGGACGGGTTTCCCCGCGCCTGCCAGACCGTATTACTCTATATACCTATTGATGTTTTTGTTTTGGTTTTAGGCCCCACCTGGGCCGGGCGATTGGTTAAAAGTCAGTTAGTCGTCATAGTGTCCGTCCGGGTTGTAGCATTGGGGAGCGTGGTCAAAATTCCACTCGTCGATTGCCTGCTCTATCTGCTCCAGGAGTCCAACCGCGACACCGTAGGAAATAGGTTCGCCGTCCACCCGGATGCACCGGTCTTCGTCGTCGTATTCAATGATCATTTTTTTCGGAGGGTTGAGATTTATTCACCAAGTCGGAAAACTCGTCTACTGGCTCGAAGGGAAACAACTCGCCGGGTTCGGGTTCAAGGCTCAACCCTAACAGACGTCGAGCGTTATAAATTTTATTCGAATATTTTCTGCTTAGCGATTCCTCTACTAAGTCTTCATAAGTGTAGGTAGGTCTGGTTTTCTCTACTTTTTCGAGCTTTAGAATCTTATCCAGCTCAACGAGGAGGCTTACCATTGTTTGTTCGTTGGTCATGATTTTTCGTTGTAAGTAAAACAAATATGCAAAGAGTGATGGAAATGGTGCTTAAAATAATAGTTAGCAAATCTATCATTTCTTCACTTCCTTTCGTGTTATTCTCGCTGTGCCGGATATAAAGAGTTCCTCTCCGTCCGGCTTAGTGACCAGATAGCCATAAATATCAGCTTTATATTTCCTTATTGTCCGCACGCAGTCGGGGTCATTAGTGGAAAAAGAAATATCGCGAATACCTGGCTGTTCGATCTTAATAATCCATTCCCTTTGCCCTTTTGAAATCCAGTCATAAGGTCGTGGGGTACAGCCGCACAGAACAAGCCCGGACAAGACGAGGGCGAACAGAGCTTTCACTTCTTCGCCTCCTTCTGTTCGGTTTTCTTTCCAGTCATCCGCTTCAACAGCCAAACTTGACCCTTCGGCGTCAGATACGGAGTTGCTTTACTTTCCACTCTTCCGCTCGCATGTTGGATAATCCGGTAATTGAGACGGAAACGACCGGCTTCCACATGTTCCTGTGACGGGACGTTGCGGCGATTTCCAACCTTCCCGAGGATGCCTTCATTGCGAAGCAGCTCAAAAAGACGGTTCTGTCCGATTTCCCTTCCGTTCTGCGCAAGAACCTTGGCAAATTCTCCTATCAGCATGCAGCCTTCGGAAACTTCCACGCTCTTTCCGAATTCCGTGTAGGGCGCGTCCTCTTCTATCTTCGCTTCAAGAGACTTCCTCTTGTCCTGTTCATCTTTGAGGGCCTGGAAGACTTTAAGGGCGTTCTCCGGCTTGGAAATCAGTTCAAGAAGTTTCTCGCCTGTGGCATAGATGCCGTGCTTGCGTATCGTCGGGAGGACTTCTTCAAAAACCCATGCCTCGAATCGCTTTGCTGATTCCAGCTTGGAACCGCAGATTAAACGCATCATGTCCGGTTCGCTGATAACGCGAATCTCCTGTACTCCACCGGAAGTTTGAAGGGGGTAGCGTTTCACGACCCCCTTGCAATGGCGGTTCATTGCGTCGGTTTCATTGGCGTAGCCAAGAGCGGAGCACACGTCTTTACCGACGAACCACGGTTCTTCGTTGATGATGACTGTCCGGACAGAACAGCCAAGCGCGGCATTGTTGAATGGTACTATGTTGTTGTTCATGTTTCTTCTTATTGGGTTCAATGTAAAAGCTATTGCCTATACATCCGTTTAAGACTATCCTCTGGGTTTATGGTTTTTTTCCAATACTTGGCAGAACTGCTTAAATTCGCTTGCAATTATGCAGGCATAATCTTTTCCGCAGCGGCAATTTATCTTTTCGCTCCTCAAAGCCTTCTTGAGGCCCTGCATATCAGCTATTCTTCCCATGATTACCGCGATATTGCGGGATTCGTGTTCCTTATTTCCGGATGCGCCCTGCTGGAAAAGGTTTGGAACACTATCAAAACCTCTCGCTCCAAGGCAGAATCCCGTAAAAAGGTGATCAAGCGTCTCCATGCTCTCACTCCAGAAGAGAAAAATGTTCTGGCTAGATATATCTTTTTCAATACCCGAACACAGAAATTTGATGACAGGGATGGCGTCGTAAATGGTCTGATAGCAGCCGGCATTCTTATTCGTCTTTCCTGGTACGGAAGTATCGTGTCCGGTTTTGACGTCAACATCACCGATGTTGCCTGGGAGTATCTCAAAAATAATCCCAACTTGCTGGAATAAGTAATCCATGATTATCGCTTGGCGGGTTCGGGGGTCTTCGGCTGCGTTTTGCTGTCGGTCGCATCATGAGCCAAGATGCGGAGGGTCTGAATAATGGCCTCGCTCAGTGGCAAGTTGTCCCTGACTGAAAGGGCCATGACTGACCCGCTAGCCTTAGGAGACTCAGCGAGTTTTTGGATTGGTACTTGGATGGTATCTATCATGGGTGTGTGATGATTTGGTTGGTTGATGCCCTCTTTTTATCATTGTTTGATTGTAGAGCAAGATAAAAATATCACTGTATGCTTGTTTTTTTCATCTTGCTTGTGTCATTAAACGATGATAATACATCGGCATGCACACAAAAGAAGAGATAGATCAATGGCTTAAAGACATCGGAAAAACCCGGCAATGGTTGGCAGACCAATGCGGAGTGAAATACCTAGTTGTCAACAACTGGTTTTCTAAAAGCCGCACTATCCCCAAAAAGGCTCTGATCATTATTGACAACCTAATGAACCAACCCCAACCTGCCGACGATAGCCAAATCTCTATCGCTGATCTTGATATCAACCTCAAGGTCTCGCATGATAAATTCCTCGAATTCAATAATTATGCGAAAGCCTGCGGCATGAATATCGTGGACTGGATTATTTACGTCTTGGAATATGCAGGAGACAATAAAGAACTCCTTATGAAACGTTTACAGGAAGAAAAAAACAAAGGGGAATGATTCATTCCCCTTTCTTCATTCCTTTTGAAATATTCTCCAAGATCCTTTTCGTTGTTCTCCGGCAACCTTCAATAATGCCCAGGCGGAAACACGTGAACCCGAACAGGACGGCCAGCAAGAAAAACACAAGCATTACGTTACCTGACATGGACGTAACCCTTTCTTGCTGAAAATTTATCTCCTAATACTCTAATATTTAAAGCATTACAGATGCGGGGGGGGGGTACAATTTCCAGTTTTTCATGAGATTTGATGTCTTGTGACTCTGGTAAGACTTCCATCTCATAAAATTATGTTCATTGAATGACTTTGTATGACAATCAGGTATTTTCAACCTCATTCCATTCTTTAAAATGAGACAAGGGAGAATCTAAAACAAGTTGACGCTTCTTCCATGCTTCTCTTGCAACAGGGTTATGGGCTATGGTCTTTTCTATAGCCAGAGTTTCCCTATATTCTTTCGCTTTGGCTGTCTCTGTCCAATGACATTCCAACCCGAAACCGTCAACTACCTCTTTTATGCTATGAAGGTCTGTTCTAAAAAATTCCTTCCGATAGTTCACCTTATTCACTTGATCCATTAAAAAATGTCTATGTAATGTTGTTTCCAACTTCGGCGCATCTTCCGAATAAATCATTGCATGGACATCAAAAGAAAAGGGAACGGACGCATCCCCTAATTCTCTTACTCGATCAAGAGGCTCTAATCGCCGCGTCATCCCAATTTTGAACACACCAGGCCCAAAACTCCCCTCATTTGAGATGATATAGACATATCCGCGTTTTGTTTGTTGAGCCATGGAAAGAGCCCTTTGTCCGGAATCTCTTGCTAGCTGAAGCTGCTTCTCTAATTCTTCTATCTTTATTTCAAGCACTCTTCTCTTTTCTTCATTTTCACCTGCTTCCAGTTCCTTGGCCTTTGCAATGTCAATTTGTCTCTGCAAAGCTCTTTCCTTAGCTTCTGCTTCTCGTAAAGCTTTCTCTATTTCCCTCTGAACTTTTTGTTCCTCCCTAATTTTTTCTTTAATGATTCTCTGCTGCTCTCTATCCAATTCCTTGGCATATTCCATTGCAGACATCAAAGATATTTCCTTGATCCGTGTATCTATATATTCCTGTGTAAACTTGACTCTATTTTTGAAAGCCCCTTCTATTAAGACAGCGGCATCACGAACCTTCTGTTGAAGAATTCCCACATTTGAAACCTTAACCTCACTCAAGTACAACGAGCAAAGACTATCCATTGATAACAGCAATATTTTAGTGAGATCTTCCTCACTCGCAGAGATGCTGTCTGCTAAAAATGAAACAGCTCTGCCTTTTTTGCGCATACCTTTTAGCAATGACTTTATATCTTTCAAATTTTTAGCAGCTTGCGTATATCCGTACTTGCTTATAAGTTCATCATAAATAACAGATATGGGTTCCATATATTCATTTCCATATCCCTGAATACACCTTTTTATAACAGAGTTAAGATTCTCAAGATTTTTTCGCTCTGCTTCTAATTTTTTAATATCACTTTCAATCGAACGAGATTTTTTCTTGAGTTCAACGATATCTCTTTCGGCCTGCCTCCTTAATTCTTCTATAGCAAGTTTTTGTTGTAAAACATCGTTTTGGAATTTTCCTTTTTCCTCATTCAAAAGTCTATTTTCCTCTTCCAATTCCTTTTTTATCGCATCTGTCCTCCACCAGGGAATGAGGAAAGACGCAATCAAGCAGAATAAAATCAGAATGAACAACAACAATGGCATAATTCAAAACAATTAGCATTTTCTTCCAAATACGGCAAGCGTGATAATGTGTAGCTTCTCATTATTCAATCACACATTTCTCGCAATAAAAAAAATTGACGCATCTGTAAAATATGCTACAGAGAAAATTCTTTTTTATTTCCGTCAATCGTCCGCGTCGGGAGACGCGGGCGTTTTTTTATCCTCGCAGGGTTCATTTTTTCTGTGTCATGATATGTCGATCTTTACATACCGCTTTCTCCGTAGTAATAAACGGCGCGGCTTTCTGACAGTGCTATACGGTTTCCTGTACATATGGCCCGTTAAAAGTTTATGGACAAGAGACTAAATCCCGTACGCGATGCCAGCTTTACCGCCGCGGCAGTTACGATAATTCCGCTTTTCCCCTTTTCAGGGAAGCATATTGGAAAAACGTAATGGCTGCGGTTTTCTTTTGGCCCGGTTTTCCGGATTCAGGAAAGCGCGGCAGAGGCGCCGGAAGCCGAATCCCCCCCTGCTTTTAAATGCCGGAACATGTCTTACATCCCCCGGATTTGGCTTTCAGAAAGCCCCGCCATCTTTTAAAATTCTTTACACGCAAACGCCATGGATTACACACCTCTCATTGAAAAACGCCGCCAGCGCCTGGAAGAATTGGAAACAGTCATTGCCGAACCGGACTTCTTCAATGACCAGAAAAAGGCCTCGGAAATCATGAGAGAACACCGCCGCCTGAAGGAACTCATGGAAACATGGGATTCCCTGAACGCCACGGAACAACAGCTGGCGGACAACCAGGAACTGGCCAAGACGGACGATCCGGAACTGGCGGAACTGGCCGCCCTGGAGATTCCAGAACTGGAAGCCGCCCTGGAAAAACTGCGGAGCGACGTGCAGTACAGCCTGCTGCCCCGCGACACGACGGAAGACCGGGACGCCATCATTGAAATCCGCGCCGGAACGGGCGGGGATGAAGCCTCCCTGTTTGCCGGAGACCTGCTGCGGATGTACCAGCGTTTTGCGGAAGAACGCGGCTGGCGCTTCGAGCATCTGGAAAGCAGCCCGTCGGACGTGGGCGGATTCAAGGAAGTCGTCTGCCGCATTGCCGGGGAAGAAGTGTTCCGCTTCCTGAAATATGAAGGCGGCGTGCACCGTGTGCAGCGCGTTCCCGCTACGGAAACGCAGGGGCGCATCCATACTTCCACCGCCACTGTGGCCGTCATGCCGGAAGCGGAGGAAGTGGACATAGAAATCCGCCCGGAAGATCTCCGCATCGAAGTATGCCGTTCCGGCGGAGCCGGAGGCCAGCATGTGAACAAAACGGAATCCGCCGTTCAGATATGGCACATACCCACGGGCGTTTATGTCCGGTGCGAGGAAGAACGCAGCCAGATGAAAAACCGAGAAAAAGGCATGAAAATCCTGCGCGCCAAGCTCTTTGAAGCCAAAAAACGGGAAGAGGCGGAAAAATACTCCGCCGCGCGCCGCAATCTCATCGGCTCCGGCGGCCGTGAAGAAAAGATACGCACATACAACTTCCCGCAGAACCGTCTGACAGACCACCGCATCGGCTACACTTCCCACAATCTGGACGGTATCCTGATGGGGCAGCTGGAAGACCTGATTATGGCCCTCCAGCATGCGGAAATGCAGGAACGCCTGGCGGAGGCCGGAATGTCCTAACTTCCTTTTTCCTTTCATGAAAACTTTACTGGAAGTCCTTCAGGCCGGCACGGATTATCTGGCCCGCCAGGGGTGCGACGAAGCACGCGCCACCATGCAGCATTTGCTGGCCCATGTCCTGCACTGCAACCGCACGGCTCTTTACTCCCAGTTTGACAGGCCCGTGGAAGAAGCGGAGCTGGCACCCCTGCGCGAACTGCTGAAACGCAGGGCAGCGGGAGAACCGCTGCAACATCTGCTGGGGGTCACGGAATTTTTCCGGAGGGATTTCCTGACGGATGCCCGCGCCCTGATTCCCCGCCCGGAAACCGAGGAACTGGTGGAAATGGTGTTAAAGAAAATCCCGGACCATCCGGTACGCATCCTGGACATGGGCACGGGCTCCGGCGTTATCGGCGTCACGCTGGCGCTGGAACTCAAGGAGCGCGCCGGAGAAGTCGTGCTGGCGGACATTTCCCCGCAGGCTCTGGATCTGGCCCTGGAAAATGCCATGCGGCTGGGAGCCAGAGTCTCCACCATCCAGACGAATCTGTTCGCCAACATTCCCCAGGAAAAAACGGATCCGCATGCGGAGGATGCCGATTCTGCTCCGGAGGGAGAAAAAGGGGAAAACGGGCGGAACATGCTCTTTGACGTTATCGTGGCCAATCTGCCATACATTGCAGAGGGGGAAAAACTTGCCCCGGAAGTAATGAAAGACCCCCATACAGCCCTGTTCGGAGGCCCTAAAGGCTGGGAAATCATTGAACGCTTTCTGGCCCGCGCCCGGGATTACCTGAATGAAGACGGCTTTGTAGCCCTGGAAATCGGGTACGACCAGGCATCCGTCGTAACGCAAATCATGGATGGATACGGCTACAATTACATTGAAGTTCTGAAGGACATGAGCGGCGTCTCCCGTTTCCCCTTCGGCTATCGTTAATGTTATCCTCCTTTTCACTCCATGCAGGCGGCGCGCATTCTGGTTGACGGACAAAGCGATCTGGTACTGGATTACGGTATTCCTCCGGAAGCGGGAGACGTCAAGCCGGGCTGCCGCGTACAGGTGCCCCTGCGCAACAGAACGGCTACCGGAACCGTGCTTACGCTGTCAGAACCGGCCCCGGCCTGGAAGGACAGGCTCAAGCCCATTCTGAAACTGATCGATCCGGAGCCCCTGATTTCCCCGGTGATGATGAATCTGGCCTCATGGGCGGCGGACTATTACTCCGTGGCTCTGGATCAGATGATCCGGTGTCTGCTCCCGGAAACCGTTCGTCAGGAAAATACGGCGGAAAAAATGCGCAAAATGGTGTATCTGGAAAAAACTCCGGCACGGGAGGAACTGGACGCCCTGTACCGCAAAGCACCCCGGCAGGCCCAAATGCTGGATTATTTCTCATCCGCGAAACAACAGTCCGCCCCCCTGGCGGCATTCGGCGCCGGCGCCCTGAACGTTGCCCGCAGCCTGGAAGCCAAAGGCTTCATCTCCCTGAAAGAAGAGGCCGTGCACCGGGACCCCAGCACCGGGGAGCAATTCGTCCCCACCCAGCCCATGAAGCTGAACAGCCAGCAGCAGAAAGCGCTGGAAGAAATCACGGCCATGTGCGCGGCAGAGCGCAAAAAACCGGTCCTGCTGCAAGGGGTTACCGGTTCCGGCAAGACGGAGGTTTACTTACAGGCCGTTTCCCAAATAGTAAAATCCGGAAAATCCGCCCTGATCATGGTGCCGGAAATTTCCCTGACGCCCCAGACGGTTCAGCGTTTCAAATCCCGTTTCGCAGAACTGCCTTCCTCCGTGGCAGTGCTGCACAGCCTCCTCTCGGACGGGGAGCGCTTTGACGAATGGCATGCCATCCGTTCCGGAAAAGCCCGCATCGTCATCGGTCCCCGTTCCGCCGTCTTCGCCCCCCTCCAAAATCTGGGCCTGGTGATTGTGGATGAAGAACACGACGCCTCTTACAAACAGGAAAGCTCCCCCCGCTACCACGGGCGGGATCTGGCCGTGCTGCGCGCCCATCTGGAAAATTGCGCCGTGCTTCTTGGCTCTGCCACTCCCTCCCTGGAAAGCATCCATAACGCCCTGACAGGAAAATATTCCCTGGTAAAACTGACGGAAAGGGCGGACGGCCAGCAGCTCCCGCTCATTCGCATCCTGGACATGAAAACGGAAGGAAGGAACAAATCCGGTCCCAACGTTATCTCCGAACGCCTCAGGATGTCCATTGACCGGCGTCTCGACAAGGGGGAACAGGTCATCCTGCTGCTCAACAGGCGCGGATTCGCACGCTCCATCCAATGCCCGGACTGCGGCCACGTAGTCACGTGCCTGCACTGCTCCCTGCCCCTGACCTACCACCGTACGGAAGACCGCCTCATGTGCCACCTGTGCGGATTCAAAGCCCTCCCGCCCCGTTCCTGCCCGGAATGCCGGTCCGCCAACATCCTGCTCCAGGGGTACGGAACCCAGAAAGTGGAGGAACTCCTGCGCCGCACTTTCCCTGCGGCGCGCATCACGCGCGTGGATGCGGACGTGGCCCGGCGGAAAAACGCCGTCCGGACCATTCTGAACCAGTTTCGCGCCCATAAGATAGATATTCTCCTGGGCACCCAAATGATCGCCAAAGGTTTGGATTTTCCCAACGTGACGCTGGTAGGCGTACTGAACGCGGACCTGGGGCTCCACATCCCGGATCCCCGTGCAGGGGAACGCACTTTCCAGCTCCTGACGCAGGTAGCGGGCCGCGCCGGCCGCGGCGATCTTTCCGGAGAAGTCATTATCCAGACTTTTACGCCCCAGTCCCCCTCCCTGCAATACGCCCGGCACCATGACACGGACGGCTTTGCAGCCCAGGAACTGGAAATGCGGCGTACTTTCGACCTCCCCCCCTTCACCCATATCGCCGTCTTGACCATACGTTCCCAGCATGAAAGCATGGCGGAATTCGCCACGCAAACCCTCGCGGCCCGCCTGCGCGGCATGCTCCCCCCTCCCGCCACGATGACCGACCCCATGCCTGCCCCCATCCCCCGTGCGCACGGACAGTTCAGATTCCAGATTACGGTCAAGGGGCCATCCGCCCGCATCCTCTCCCGCACTCTCCGGAAACTGGTGCAGGAAGCCGGCCTGGGGGAAGACTTGACGGCTGTCATTGATGTGGATGCCATGTCATTCATGTAAGCCGCCTTGCCAAAACCGGCAGGGAACATTAGACTTTCGGCACAACACAACTTACTATTATGCTGCTTCATTTCTACAAGATGACGGGTGCCGGCAACGACTTTGTCATGGTGGACAACCGTGGCCTGAGCCTTTCCTCCGTGCTGGACAAAGAAACCATAGAAGCCCTGTGTGACCGCCGCTTCGGCATTGGGGCTGACGGGTTGATCGCCGTGGAACCTTCCCAGGGCAAGGGGGGAATTGTTCGTATGCGTTATTACAATGCGGACGGCGGAGAAGCGGAAATGTGCGGCAATGGCGCCCGCTGCTTCGGCAACTTTGCCGCCGCCCTGCTTCATCACGACAAGACAGCCCCCCTTCCTTTTGAAACCATGGCCGGCGTCGTCACCGCAACCTTTGAAAAAGACGGCAACGTCACCGTAAACCTGACCAATCCCCACTCCATGCAGCTCTTCGTGCTGAATGCCGATCCGACTGTGGGGGCGGATGTCCATTTCCTGAACACGGGCGTTCCCCATGCCGTTGCGTTTCTGGACAAGCTGGAGGACCTGAACATTTCCAGGCTGGGAGCCTATCTGCGTTACCATGAGGCCTTTTCACCCAAAGGCACCAATGCTAACTTCGCCAGAATCCTGTCTCCGGGGCACATTGCCATACGTACTTACGAACGCGGCGTAGAGGATGAAACGCTTGCCTGCGGAACGGGAATGACCGCCTGTGCGCTGCTGCATGCCGTATTGGCGGACGCCCCCTCCCCCATTCAGGTGGACGTGGCGGGCGGAGACACGCTTAAAGTCGGATTCCAACGCACAGGGGACCGTTTTACTGACGTCACGCTGACCGGACCGGCAGACCTTGTGTTCACCGGAGACATTCAGATCTAAACAGCTTCGACCTGAAAAGGCGGACTCCTTCCCATCAGGGAAATTATCTGTTCAGCAGGGAACATTCCGCCCGCACATAACCGCCGTAATTATTGCAGAACGCCTTGTACACGGCAGGGCCCATATTCGTTTCGCAATAGTACTTTACGGTAATACAGCCGTTTTCGCGTTCCATATTAAGAAAACGGCTGGACAGCAGTACCAGATTGCTCTGGTAATTCCACAAAGCCATGTCACGCTCCATTTCCTCATGAATCCTGTCGCATATAAAGCTCTCCGGAGGAGGAAACAGAATGGCGCTGACAACACCGATCAGACAGATTCCCGGAATGACCCCTACGGCAAGAACCCCGTGACATTTCCTGACCAGGGGAAGGTGATTCCTGAATTTCCGGAAAATGGTGAAACGGAATAAATAACCCGCCAGCAGCGCCACCGGGAAGAACACATTCACGTACTCAAAAGCCAGGCTCATTCCTCCAAGAACGAAAAAACCGATGCCCTTCCACACCTTCCGGTAAACAGGAATGCAGGCGCAAAGAAACACGTACAGAAGATATCCCAGCAGGCAAAGGAAAGGCAGAAGCGTTCCCGTAAAAATATGCTCCACCATGCAGTCCCACGGATATTCCCTGCTGGGAGCGAAGGCTTCATGGAAAAACATGCATACTATGCTCAAAAGCACCAGCGCGGCAAGGAGGATGGTCTTTACTTTTTTTGACTCGTACAAAAGCCACAGCAAAATAACTCCGAACGGCAATAAATAGCAACCTATACTGTTGAATACAGTGGACAACATGGGAATATGAGGAAAGAAATTCATGGAGCGGATACGGATAAATGAGCGGTTAACAACTAAAATGCAGCAGCGGCTTCAGCAACAGTAATTGGAAATAAAATAAATTCAAACACTCGTTTTCAAATAACCCATAAAAAATCATATTCTTTTCACGAAAAGCCGTTCAGCCGGGCTCTCCCACTTGACAAAACAACCCTCTGAAAAGGATAGTAACGCTCTTGTGAAACACTCCCTTTTCATCCAGGCCGTCCTCCTTCCGGTTCTCTTCTGCCTTCCCCAATGCAGCCGCAAACCGCTCCTTCCGGAATATACGCCTCTGTGTTCCGGAATGGTGCCGGGAGAACACACTGCCCACCGGGCCCTCCGGGCGCGGGAAAACAGAACCTACCGGGTCGGCCCGAAAGGCGGCGTATATTACATCAATTCCCATAATAAAAAAGTTTACATCAAATCCAGGAGGGTGCAATAGAAGACCACACGGTTTCTCCGCAATTTTCCAAATGGGAAACAAATAACCGTCCTATCATGTTCTCATTGTATAATTGAGAAAATATTCCGTCCAAAAAACTCATTAAACTCATTTTCTTCTTGCCAAAATGGAAGAGGACGGGTAATGTCTGCCGCACCACAACACTAAATGGTGTCGGTAGTTCAATGGTAGAGCCCCAGATTGTGATTCTGGTTGTTGCGGGTTCGAGCCCCGTCCGACACCCCATCCCCTTTCCTTCATAAAAAGAGCACTTATAGTGCTCTTTTTTACTATCCCCAGCCCTTTCCGCATGCGTAATCCAGAATTCGTCAAAGCCGCTTTTTCCGCTATTGCCCCGCGCTATGTGGCTACCAACCATGTGCTGAGCATGGGTGTGGACCTGCTATGGCGCCAGCGCGTCGTTCAGCTTGTCTCCGAATGGAAACCGGAAAACCTTCTGGATCTGGCGACCGGAACGGGAGACCTGGCCTTGGCCATCCTGAACGCGATGCCGGAAATCCGCCTCACCGGGTCCGACTTCTGCCAGCCCATGCTGGACATAGCGGCCAGGCGGGGACTGGATCATCTGGTTTGCGCAGACGCCATAAACCTGCCCTTCCCCTCCGCCTCCTATGATGCGGTCACTGTCGCCTTTGGCCTGAGGAACATGGCCAGCTATCCGGACGCCCTGCGGGAAATGGGCCGTATGCTGCGCCCGGGGGGCCATCTGCTCATTCTGGATTTTTCCCTGCCTGAAAGCCTGTTGAAAAGCCCTTACCGGTTTTATCTGCACCGCATCCTTCCCGTCATCGCAGGGTGGATGACCGGCCACCGGGAAGCATACGACTACCTGGCGGACAGCATTGAAGCCTTCCCCTGCGGGCAGGCCATGAAGGCTCTGCTGCGGGAATGCGGCTACAGCAATATCACAGCGGAAGCTCTGAACGGGGGAATTGCCAGCATTTACACAGCCCAGCGATGAGTGCGGGGGACGCAAGAGAAGGCATCATACGCGGCAAGGCGGCACGCGCCCGCCTGGGCGGAAAACTTGCCGGACTATCCCTGCCCCGGCAAATCGCCGTCATTGCTTTCTGGCCATTCCTGGAACAGCTGCTGAGCTTTTTCGTCACCTCGTCCGACCTTTTCATCGCCACTAAAATAGGGGTGGACGCCCAGGACACCATCAACATCTCTGACGGCATGGGCGCCGTCGTCTTCATCATGTGGTTCGGCTTCGTCATCCAGGGGGCTATCATGATGGGAGCCACAGCCATCGTTTCCCGCATGACGGGCGCCAGGGACTATCCCCAGGCCCAGCATGGCCTGCACCAGGCCGCCATGCTGGGGCTCCTGGCAGGAACCATCTCCTGCGGACTTCTCTTCACATGCAGCGATTTCCTGGTCACGCACGTACTGACCATGAATGAAACCGCCCGGGCCTACGCCCTGCAATACGTTTATATGGCCGCATTTGCGGCCCCGTTCAGCGGCGTGGTCTTTGCCATCAATGCCGCCCTGCGAGGCTCCGGAGACACGCGGCTTCCCTTCTGGATCATGATGAGCGTAGGCATCCTCAATGTCATCTTCAGCGTCATCTTCGTCTTTGCGGACGCTCCTCTGGGCGGCTGGCGCATCGGAGGAATTGCGGCAGGAACGGTCTGCGGTTACGGCATCAGCATGTGCATCCTCCTGTTCATCATGCTGCGGCGCAGAAAAAAAATCTTCACGGGCAGGAAAAATGAATCCCTGGAAGAACTTGTCCGGGAACGGGGAGAACACTATGCCCCGCCCCTGTACCTCAGCTTTTCCCATCTGCGGCCGGACATGGGCATGCAAAAGCGCATCTTGAAAATCGGGCTGCCGCAGGCCGTGGAAGTCTTCGGCATGTGGGGCATCCAGATGTTCTGCCTTTCCATCATCAGTGAACTGCCTGTTAAAGGCGTGCTGGGCGTCCACAATATTGCCGTCCGCATTGAATCGCTCAGCTTCCTGCCCGGCTTCGCCATCGGCATGGCCGCTTCCACGCTCGTGGGGCAATACCTGGGTGCCCGTAACGCGCTTATGGCCCGCATCACCATCTGGAAATGCATGCGGTACGCCGTCATCTTCATGACAGGCCTGGGAGTGCTCTTCAGCGCCTTTCCCGCCCTGTTCATGGAGATATTTTCCAACGGCAGCACGACCCTCATTGATACCGGAATCCCCGTGCTGCGCACCATGCTGGTGGTGGAACCCTTCTTCGCCGCCTGCATCGTGATGAAAATGTCCCTGCGCGGCGCGGGAGACACCCGGAGAGTCATGCTTATTTCCTACGGCATTATGGGCTTTTTCCGGGTCGTCTGCACCTGGGTATGGTTCAGGCTGGCACCGGAAACCATGACTTTGTGGGGCATCTGGCTGGTTTTCGCCTTTGAAATGGCCGTCCAATCCGCCATCCTCTATAAAATCGTCAAGGGGCGGAGCTGGACGAAGCTGCAAGTCTGAACCTTTCTCCGTCCTCTCCCGCCTCCCGCCCCATTCGCAAATCCAAAACGTTTACTGCAGGATAAAAACTTTGCTTTCCTCCTCCAATTCTGCTAGCATTCTTTCACGTTGTTCTGCAACGGGCTCGTAGCTCAGCGGTTAGAGCAGGGGACTCATAATCCCTTGGTCGTAGGTTCGAACCCTACCGGGCCTACCAAAATAAAGCCTTACAAGTTAACCACTTGTGAGGCTTTTCTTTCTCTTCCTGCTTCTCTCAAAAATTATTAAAAACGCGTAAAAACGTACCAAAACGCAAGAAAAGTTGCACCACTTTAGCACCACCGTTTTTGTTGCAGTGGCGGAACCCGCATGAGAGAGGAGCCATTGCCTGAATTACAAATAGCTGGCAGAAGGACTGGAAAGCAGGAAGACTTCTTATCATTCCTATAGACTTGTTAGGTCGTACAACACACCTATGCAGAGGGTATGCAGACTGCAAAAAACACTCGGTAGTGACGAAGTTTTTTATGCTCTCGATTTATCGGAAGAAGTTGTTGGAGTTCCAGATGAGAGGATTAGCTTAAGACTCCAAAAATCGGAAATAGTTCTATCAATCATACAATTTTAAGGGTTGCGACAAATCCGAGAAGATAAACTACTGAATCGTCAAATATTCTTTCTCCGAGAGAAAAACATTGATTACAGGAATTAGACTGATGCCCGGAAGGG
>OGWU01000513.1_pt1 | contig 25729 bp, 18 predicted proteins | sample 1576071 | NCBI WGS metagenome assembly OGWU01 (sample SAMEA3541582, study PRJEB24748) | human gut metagenome | biome: human gut; feature: human-associated habitat; material: faeces | place: China | collected 2012
GGCGGAGCCCCCTCGCAGAGGGGGCCAAGGGGTGAGCACACCTTTTTCGACAGTCCGGGGCAAACTGCGTTCGCCCCTGCAGAGCCATCACCCATAACAAAGAACACCGCCGATCCGGGTCACGGATCGGCGGTGCTTTTTTGAACAAATCATTGATTACTGTGCGTTTTCACGCAGAGCGGCACGCATTTCCTTCTGGATGGCAGGGGTCGTTTCCACCTTCTGCATCAGGGCCGCGATCAGCTCGGGCAGCTGCTTCGCGGGCAGCTGCTCTGCAATGACCGAGGCCAGGTACTCAGCGTGGGACATGGCAGGCTCAAACGTGCGGGCATAGGTCTTACCGCTGCGCACGAAGCCAACCTCCCGCAGAACACCCTTCTCCATCAGGCTGTTCAGCATCGAGAAAATCGAGCGTTCCTTCCATTTACGGTCAACACAGGTTTTCACGACTTCCGTCTGTGCCATCGCGTGATCCGCCTGCCAAAAAATTTCCATGATCTGTTGTTCGCTTTTTGTCAGATGCACGTTGGTATACCTCGCTTTAAAAATTGTCTACACTTCTATAGTATCCGCTTGTCAGCGAAATGTCAATGAGTTTCCGAAAATTTTTTCAAGTTTTTCGTGTTATTTTATAACGGCTTTACAAATCTGACACATTTAGCGGGCAGCTTCGTGCATTTCCCGATTTATGTCATAGATTCGACAGTTTACAAACGTGTGGCATATATGTGGCGCGTTCTGCCGCATCATGCCACACTTTTGCCGCAAATGGTATTTGTGTACCCCCCCCCGTCATTTTTTAGTTGATTGCATTTTCTTTGCGCCGTTCCTGTCATTCCGCCGGCCACCGGCCGCGCAGGTACTCGAGTGCGCGCTTTTCCAGCCGCGAAACATTCCGCCGCCCCTATTGTAAACGATTGGCCCTAAGAAATCGCTTCCAACTCACAGAAGCGAAATTTGATGATGATTTGTTTGTTTTCGGTCAGTTCCACACGCTCGATGAGGCTGACCAGAAGCTCCCGGCTGGTGTAGGCAGAATCCAAAAACTGCTGCACCAGCTCTCTTGCTCGGTCTTCTGTGCTGACCGGGCTTTCTTTTTGTGATTCCAGCTCTTTCAGCTTCTCTTCCAGAGAAGTTCTGTCCATCTTCACTCGCTGATAGATGCGCTCGAAGTCCGCTTCGGCAAGAAGTCCGGTCAGCCGATCCATATACATCTTATCCAGGTTGGCAGTCAGACTGTCGATCTTATTCTGAATGGACTGGATTTCTGCTTCATGGTTTTCCGCCTTGCGGGCTTTCTCTACTGCATCGGCAGCAATGGGCTGAAGTTTATTTGGATCAAGATAGGCTTCACAGACTTCTCTTACTTTAGCCAGAACTGCTTCGGTAACGACCTGCTCTTTGATGGAGTGGCAGGAACAGACACCTGCTTTGGTGAAACGCTGGTAGGTTCGACACACGAAAAACAGTCGATCTTCACCGGATACCGGCGGACGATTTAGCACCGCCATTGGATAACCGCACTCATGGCAGAAAATCAAGCCTTTTAATAAGAAGTCATAGGTTCTGCTTCGGGTGTGCCTGCGGCTGTTGACCAGCATCCGCACTTTCTGAAAGGTTTCTTTGTCAATCAGCGGCTCGTGGGTGTTTTCAACTACAACCCAGTTTTCCCGATCTTGTTTCAGACATTTCTTGGACTTGTAGCTGATTTTCACCGTTCGTCCTTGAACCATATTGCCCAGGTAGGTTTCGTTCTGCAGCATTTCAGAAATGCGTTCGCTGGACCAAAGTCCGGCATAAGGACCTTTGCGTCCCATATTCCAGCCACAGTAAGTTGCAGGCGTCGGAACACCTTCTTCGTTGAGAGTCGCCGCAATCTTTCGGCAGCTCATACCGTCCAATGCCATGGCGAAGATTCTGCGCACCACAGGAGCCACTTCCTCGTCGATGACAATTTCGTTTTTCTCCGTCGGATGCATCTTATAGCCATACATGGGCTTGCCGCCAATGAACTGCCCTTTCCGCTGTTTATCCCTCTTGACGGATTTGATCTTCTTGGAAATGTCTTTGGCATACATATCGTTCATAATGGCACGGAACGGGGTAATGTCATTGGCGGTGGATTCTACACCGGTGTCAATACCGTCCAACAACGAAATGTAGCGTACTCTCTTTTCGGGGAAGTATCTCTCCATATAATGACCGGTCATGATATAGTCACGGCCCAGACGGGATAGGTCTTTGGTGATAACCATGTTGACCTTCTTGGCTTCGATATCCTCAATCATGCGCTGAAAGTCAGGGCGGTCAAAACTGGTACCGCTCCAACCATCATCGACATAGGTATCGTAAACGGAAAGGCGATGCTGCTGAACAAATTCATTGAGCAGGGATTTCTGGTTGGTTACACTTTGGGATGGTCCTTCGGTCTCATCCTCCTTTGATAAACGGATGTACAATGCGACATGGTAATCCATAGGGTTGCTTATTTCTAAGTACATAGTTTCCTCCTTGAAATAAGCGACCACTCATCGCAAACATTGTACAACGGGTTCCTCAGATGACGCAAGGATGCGGACAAGATAAAGCCGAAAAGACTCCTCCAGCAACTCAGCGAGGCTCTTTTCGGCTTCGGTATATATGCAGTGCACAACAGGCAAGGTTTGTTTCATACGTTCTACCTCCTTTGTTCATCGTATGTAAAGGGGCAAATTTTCTTGCCTGTCCATGTTGTGAAATTGATTCATTCCGTGACAGGAATGGAATTGTCTACGGGAAACTCGAAATTGTCCTTGGATTCCATGTATGATTCCTCTTTCTTTCGTTATTTGAAATATGATTTGATTCCACAAGCATAGCGGCCACCAGCCGAAGCCGGTGACCGCCATAATCTGAAATCAAAGTTTATATCCTATTCGACACTACTTCCCGGATATAAGGGCGAACCCCCGGCCCGGCTGCTGGAAACAGCTCCCGCTTCCTGTACCACATTGTTGGCAGTGCCGCCGACGCCTTGAGAGCATCGCCACGGTGCGTATCATGATTGCTGACCCTTCGCTTGAGGTATGTGTTCCACGCCACCTCTCCCGCCTCTGGGGGCGCTCCGCTGCTGTTATGCAGCCTCATCGCGTCAGAGCCAGGACGCACCTGCCGTCGCTCCTTGGGTTGCGGCAAGGTCAGTTGTATGTAGCCGGTGATTCGGATATTCGGTTGCCAAGGTACATAAGGGGAAAGAGGGCTTTTTGTCCCTCTATACTATAAAGATGCAGGTTAGCCTTATTTTGTTGATGAGAAAATCAAAAATAGCAAAATGCACAAATGTGGCCGATAGATTTGCACACTTTTACCAAAAAAGCAGCACACACGAAAGGTGTCAATTCAAAATGTAAGTATAACAGACACATAGAATATCTCGCTCTGGTAGGGATAAAAAACAGCACGAGCGTCTACCCTCAAACGGCAGACGCTCGTGCTGTTTATGCTATGTGGTTTTAACCGCCATCAAGCACGATTCGCTGATCAAGGCTTATTGATGGGGAACTTTGAAATTGCCTGAATGAACGCCATAACGATAACATCATGCAGATCCTCATCTTTGCGGCCTGCACTGCGGCTCGCTTTCTCTATCATGGGACGAAAAAGGTCAAACATTTCCATCAAGGCTTTTTCATCACCATTTTTAGCGTTAATCAACAGTTCGCGAAAAGAAATCATATCAATCATCCTCCAGCATTTCTTTCTTCAGCTTATCGAGAGCGTTCTTCTTGTGAGACCGAATTGTAGAGCTGGTGACCCCCAACTTCCGGGCAGCCTGCGCGGGGGTAAGTTCGTCCTTATAGAGCAGCTTGATGACCACGCGCTCCGGCTCCGACAGAACGAAAAGGCTCTTGCGGAGCTTTTCCCGTAACCATTTTTCGCCAAGTATCTCCTCCACCGTGAAGGGGCTGCCCTGACAGCGTTTCTTATCCGCCGCAGAGAGATCTTCATAGAGATGCTCATGATCCAAAATGGGTTTAATTTTTCTAAAATACTCCGCCCTTTTGTTAGCCAAGGTGCGCTTAGCGTATACTGAAAATCGCACAAGTAGCTCGGCATCTTCTTCGGTAAGTACATACTTACCGCTAGCATTCTTTTCAATCATTGTAAACCTCCTAGATTTTGAGTTTCATAGAATAAAGCTCAAAACCAGGAGGCCCACGAATGCAGTTGGGTGGTAAGGTGCCGGCGAAAGAAACCAAAAAATATGCCAGATCTCGATACGCTATTTTAATTTGGTGACACCATATCCAATGGATTCACCCTGATCCCGCCCTGCATCACCTCAAAATGCAGATGGTTGCCAGTGCTGTCGCCCGTGCTGCCTACATACCCGATCACTTGACCAGCCGTCACGGTTTCGCCCGCCGTGACGGCTGTTGCTGTCATGTGGGCGTACCGCGTGGACAAACCCGCGCCGTTATCCAGCAGCACCTGATTGCCATAGCTGTCGTTCCAGCCGCTGACCAGCACTGTGCCGCTGTGGGCAGCCAAGATGGGCGTACCCTCCGGCGCGGGAATGTCCGTGCCGCGATGCCCGGTATTGCCGAAGGCGTCCACTTCCCCGAAGTGGCAGGATATATAGGTGTGACCCGGCAGCGGCCATTGCAGGGTGCCGTCACCGACCGTGTCGCCGACACCGCCGCACAATGCCAACAGATAAGGGCGCAGTTCGTCCGACAGCAGCTCGTCAAGAATGTCGCGCTGGTCTTGCGTGAAATTGTATTCCTCGGCCAGCTCGGCTACACTTTTGCTGCTGACCGTGATGTGCAGAATATGCTCTGTGACCGACTCCGGGTCCGGTTCATCCTCAGTCGGCTCCGATGTGGTGGTTACAGTTTCGATTTCTGAATCAATTTGGTGCATGGACCAAAAGGTATTCTGGACCAGCAGCTTTTTGCCTTCATCGATGACAACCACGTCGCTGTCGGAATTCAGATTGGCGTGAACCGCAAAGACGGCCAGCACTTCGGGCCAGTAGCTTGCCCAAGTGTGACCGTCCTCGTAGTCATATTCGATGGTGGTTTCACCGCACTCCGGGTGAGCGGCTACGATCTCGTTGATGGCCTCACCAAAGTCGGCGTTGGTTTCCGCAACGATTTCCTCAATGCGGATGCTGTTCGGGTCGCCGGATTCATCGGCAAACAAAATGCCCATCGGTGAGCCGATCACCGCCGCAGCTGCGCCTATGACCATCGCCAACACCAGTACCACGCCGCCGGATGCCAAGAGCGCCAGCAACGCCGCAACGGCGCGCTGCATGGTTTGCGCCAACAGCCTTTGGATCGCTGCCATAAGTATTTGAAACAGTCTGCCAATTTGTGTGGTGGCCGCCCGCTTTGGCGCGGCACCAGCATATTGGAACGCGGGGAGGCTGCTTACCGCGGTGGAAACAGCTTTATTTCCCGTCTCTTTCTGGAAATATCTGCGGACGGCATCTTGGATCAGAACCTGCCGCCTGAGCTTTTGGCAGGCAGATATCTGCGGCGTTTGCATAGGCATGGCAGCGAATGACACAGTGGTTTGCGATGGGGTTGGTTTTGCTTTTTCGATTACCAGCACACGAAAGCGCCCTCGCTTGAATGCCTCACGGCACACCTGCCCGGATGCAGCATCGGCGGCAAGGGTATTCTGGGCGCGCTTTGCCTGCAAGGCGCGAAACTTGGTGTAGCTGATTCTGCGGCTTGTGTAGGCTGTGTTTTCGACAGCCCGATCCGCCTGATTGACACCGCTTTGAATGGCGTTCTCATCGTTATCCGATAGCGATGCATCGCGCTGTGCGGCACTTTCCGCTTGCCGGGCGGTGCTGTCAATGCTGTGGCGTATCACAGAATGAACCATGGCACGGCGGGCAAATTGAGTGCGGCGTTGGTTATCGTTCATTGTGGTTTCGGTGCTCCTTGTTGGCGTTATTTCTCATTTCGGTATCTCTCATTACGTGGGCGTATTGCTCCGGGGTTGTCTTCATGGGGATGATTCCCATGAAGGATGGCACAAACACAACCGGATCATGATAAAGCTGTTCATAGCGTTTCATCTGCTCATCGGTCAGGCTGGTAAAATCATCTTCCCCAAGGCCGCAGACAAAGAAATCCCCGGAAAGAACATCATAATCTTCCAGTGGGCGATTCAGGGGCTTGTGTTTCACCTTTCCCTCGTCATCACAAACAACACAGGCGTTATCCTCCCAAGGGTACACGGCTTCAATATCGCCGCCGACAAGGGCCTGCATGGCCGCAAGGGTGTGCTCGATGACCCTTTCTTCCGGATACTTGCCCGGCTGAACATATAAAACGCGAATCTTGTTTTCGTTAGACATGGTAAAACTCCTTTTTTGATAATAAAAATACCGCTGTATCGGGTGGATACAGCGGATGCGACATATTATGCAGACGCCCCTACATTGTGTGAACGACTGATTTCAAAACAAACGATTTTACGATTTTAATCTGGATTTCTTGCGGATGCCGCCTGCGGGCAGTATAACAAGGATAACGCTGTGCGTGATACTGTCTAATAAGTAGGGTGCAGTTCCATATTAGGCGGGTACTTTTTGCTATGGATTATTTACGCTTTCTTACACTGTAAACAATCGGCACAGCGATTACTGTCAGTACAATGATGACAATTACCGGCACCACCGGAAAGTTTCCACCGGCCTGGGCGGGGGCGTTGGTTTCTTTTTCAGGCTTCAGCATTTCAATGACAAGGCTGTCCTTCTCAATCTCGTTTTTGCCCTCTGCATCGGAGTAATACTTGCCGCACTCAGAGCAGACATAGTACTCGATGTTACCCTCGGAGGTGGCAGTTGCTTCCTTAGCAGGCACATAGGTCAGCTTGTGACCCAGCGCAGCCGCTTCACGGGTCTCGGTCACATCGCAGGTACAGCTTCTTGTCTCGACGCCTGCCTCTGTGCAGGTGGGAGCTTTGGTCTGTTTCCATTCACCGAAATGATGACCGGTCGCTTTCAGGGTTACGCGCTCCAAGGTGGTCACAGTTGTCCCCTTTTCGTCTGCAAAGCGATTCTTACACTGGCTGCAAGTCCAGTATTCCTCGTTGCCGTCCGCAGTGCAGGTCTCCGCCTTCCCGGAGATATAGGTCAGCTTGTGAGCCAGTACTGCAACTTCACGGGTCTCGGTGTGACCGCAGGTGGCGCAGTTTCTTGCCTCCTCGCCCGCTTCCGTGCAGGTGGGAGCCTTAGTCTGCATCCATCCGCCGAAGCTGTGACCAAGTGTCAAAATCGAACGACCCTCGGTCACACCGCAGGCACAGCTTCTTGTCTCCGTGCCTACCTCCGTGCAGGTGGGCGCCTTGGTCTGTGTCCAGTCACCGAAGTGGTGACCGGTTGCTTTCAGGGTTACCTGCTCCAAGGTGGTCACCGTGGTACTCTTTTCATCTGCAAAGAGCTTCTCACACTGACTGCAAGACCAGTATGCAACGTTGCCGTCCGCAGTGCAGGTCGCTGCCTTCCCGGGGATATGGGTCAGCTTGTGACCCAGTGCTGCCACTTCACGGGTCTCGGTGTAACCGCAGGTGGCGCAGCTTCTTGCCTCCTCGCCCGCTTCCGTGCAGGTGGGAGCCTTGGTCTGTGTCCAGTCACCGAAGCTGTGGTCAAGTGCCGGTATCTCACGGGTCTCGGTGTAACCGCAGGTGGCGCAGGTTCTTTCCTCCTCGCCTGCCTCCGTGCTGGTGGGAGCCTTGGTCTGTGTCCATTCGCCGAAGCTGTGGTCCAGTGCTGCCACTTCACGGGTCTCGATCTCACCGCAGGCACAGCTTCTTGTCTCCTCGCCTGCTTCCGTGCAGGTAGGCGCCTTGGTCTGTTTCCATTCACCGAAGCTGTGACCGGTTGCTTTCAGGGTCACCTGCTCCAAGGTGGTCTCCGTGGTACACGTTTCATTTGCAAAGAGCTTTTTGCACTGGCTGCAAGTCCAGTATTCCTCGTTGCCGTCCGCGGTGCAAGTTGCTTCCTTAGCAGGCGCATGGGTCAGCGTATGACCGGTTGCTTTCAGGGTTACCTGCTCCAAGGTGGTTTCAGTGGTACTATTTTCGTCCGCAAACAGCTTCTTACAGCTGTTGCAAGTCCAGTACGCCTTGTTACCGTCCTCTGTGCACGTCGCCTTCTTCTCCTCGGTCTTGACAAGGTCATGGGTATGGGCAATCTGGTTGCCTACCGCCAGCTCCGCATCATCCACAAAGAAGTGACCGGCGGACTCCGTGGTGTTCTTATTGCCGATGATGAAGTCCAGCTTATTCATACCTGTATACTTCTCAAGCTGCTCCGGGGTCAGGGAAATCTCCAGCTGCACCCAGCCGTCTGCCTGCTTCACCTGCTTATAGGTAGGAACGATATTAGCACTATATGCGCCACCACGGGGGATCACAAAGATGCCCATTTCGTGGGTCGTGTCGTCTGCTGCCTTTACCCATGCCTTCATGGTGTAGTTCACATCGCACCGCAAGGGGGACTGATCGGCATTTTCCAGACGGTACTGCACACCCTTATGGGCATATCCCTTGCCATTGACTACAGGAATTGAGTCAGTGGTGGTGACATCTGCACCGAACACGCCGTTACGGGCAGCACCTTCGTTTACGCTCCATGCAATGCCTTCTCCCTCTGTTCCAGGATACTGGGACCATCCGGTCTTATCGCCAAGCTCAAAGCCGGGATTCGGCAGCTTTGCGGGATCTACAACGGTCACCTTGCAGGTTGCGGTCTTGCCGCCGTCCACAGAGGTGGCAGTGATGACTGCGCTGCCGGTATTCCGCGTGTAAACACGACCGTTTTCAACAAAAGCCACATTGGGATCGCTGCTGCTCCAGACAATTTCCTTATTGGTTGCCTGCTCAGGCAGCACCTTTGCGGAGATAGCAAAGCTATCCTGAAGGCTTACTGTCTTTTGGGTCGGGCTGATCTCCACGGATTCTACGGGGACGACCAAATCAGCGTGCACATGAACCGTGCATTCTGCCTTTACATGGGGATAGTCCTTAACGGAAACCGTAATCTTGGTGTCGCCGGCCCGCTTGCCGGTGACACGACCGTTTTCAACGATCGCCACCTCATGCTCCTCTACCGTCCACTCCAGAGGCATATCCACATCGGGAATGGCATCCAGAAGCGCCTCCAGTTGCGTCTCGCCGCCGACCTCCAAAGTCAGCTCGGTCTTATCCAGTGTGAGCTTCTGGGGTACGGGATTGATGACCGGATCGCCGATCTTGACCTCATCGAACATAAAGCCGCAGACATCTCCGGAATTGCCGGTCTCTTTCCAGTAATCGCCGATCTCCATTCTGACAGCTCCGGAAACCCCCTGAATGGTATGGATCAGCTGATTATCGATATACATTTTGCAGTCTGTACCACTGGTGTAATCCCACTTAAATTCATGCCAGCCCTCAGAGCGGGTTACATTGGATGCCGTGAAGTTGCCATCTGCACGGAAAACATACTTATCCGAACGGATGCGTACATTGACACCGATCGCGCCCCAGGAACCTTCCTTCGGAACCACATTGGCAACGCCTACGGCATTGGCCTGCTTATTCATGGTATCATACATCCAAACGGAGAACACCTGCTTCTGCGGTGTACCGAAAGCAAGTCCGATCACCTCTGTGGGCTCATCAATTATATAGCTGTATCTGCCGGCATGTGCCTGCTTGTCAGTGCGGGTAGGCGTGCCGGACTTTTTCAGCCATCCTGCAAAGCTGTTGTCACCGAAGCTGTCATACAGGGAGACTGCATCCGTGGCAGAGGTCTTAAAGGAGAACACGGAGCTTACTGCGCTGGTGCCGCCCAGACGACCCTCAAAGGCAGTGACTCGCCAGTAGTAGGTGGTCTCCTTTTCCAGACCTGTGGCTGTAAAGGAGGGATCCGTTACCGTGGTATTCACAACTACATCGGTAAAATCCTGATTCTTGGAGATCTCCAGCAGGTAGCTGCCGGCACCCTCAACAGGATTCCATGCAAAAGCTGTTCCGGAGACGAGCTCCACATCCTGCGCGCCGCCCGCAGGAGAGGTTAGGACAGGCGCCTGCACCTGCACGCCCAGACCGGTGCGGTAGGCATCCCGGTACATACCGGTCTCGTTACTCTTAAAGTGGTCGCCGCCCTGAATTTCCTCGATCTTGGAGTCGGGCTTGACCTCGAAGTTCTGACCGGCAGCGTTTACGAAGCCGATATCCGTACCGGCGCCATAGCTCTGGTTGTTATTTACCTCACCGTAGGTAGTAACTTCACCCACAAGGGAATAGGAAGCGCCGCCCACTGCGATGTTATTTTTGATCACCGCATTCTTGGGGATGCAGCCCTTGCTGCGCTGCTCAGCGCACTGGCTGCACTTTTCCGATGTACTCATATCCGCATCGAACATTCCGGGGTACTGCTGTTTCCACTTAGCAAGGCTTGCTTCATTGCCGAGCTTACTCAGCTCGTCCACCATTGCCTTCCATGCCTTGTAGTTACCGCCATCAGGGATGTGGGCAGACTTATGTGCCCAGCCCATGCAGCGGTTGTCATAGCGGATGAAGCCGCCGCCGTTATTGACCTCAATATTATTGGAGATCACATTGTCCCGGCCGCCGCCTACCAGGAACGCATTTGCCTTCATATTCACAAACAGGTTATTGGTGGCAATGGTGCCGGAGGCCATATCATCCAGATAGATACAGTAAGTACCGCCGTGGGTGGTATTGGGGATATCATAGAAATAGTTGTTGGTAATGACATTCCCACGGCTTGTCCAGTCACGGGTACAGGTGTAAATCGCGCCAGAGTCACCTGTCTCGTAGAGGACATGGGAAATCTCGTTGCCCGCAATCTTATGGTTATTACCGGAGAAGGCAACAGCCTGATGAGGGGCATTGGTGATCTTGTTTCTGGTCACCAGATTGCCACAGCCGAAGATGCTCACTGCCGGAGCATAGGTACGCTTGATTACAGAATAATCGTCAAAGAGGCAGTTATCCACCTTGTTATTGCCGGGGGTCAGCGAGAGAACCTCGCCGCCGTCCAGCAGGACACCGCCGGAGCCCATGTGCTTAAAGTCACAGCTCTGAACGGTATTATCATGGTTTTCAAGGCTGCCGTTCATGGTAACGCCCTTCTGACCCATATTGGTAAACAGGCAGTCGGCGATCAGAATATGATGGCTGTCGTACAGGTCAATGGCATTTGCGTTGCCGGCGGTGAAGTGCAGACCCTCAATGGTGATGTAAGAGGCATCTGTCAGCTTGAAGAAGGGATCCGCCAGCACGCCTAATTCAACTTTTCTGGAAGCAATATCCGTATCAGAGTAAACGTACATCTTATCATTGGTACGATCCAGATAGTACTCACCGGGGGCATCCAGTCCACAGAGAATATTGTACACATAGAATTTCTTGGGTTCGCCGCCCTCCATGGCGTACCATGTGGGATGCTTGCCCGTGAATTTGACGCCGTACTGCGCATCCATTTCCACAGTCTCGGAGGCCACATTGTCATCGGCGTAGGTGTGGTTAAAGTAACCGTAGGTCCAGACATCGTCCTCCAGCTTCAACAGGTCGAACATATCCTTAAGACCCTGGTCGTTACAAGCCCAGATCGGTCCCTTCTCCTTCGTAGGATCAGGAGAGTCGTTATAACGCGGATTAAAGCCCGGGTCAAAAATGTGGCTAGGCTTTACAAAATCCTTGTCCGGGTAGCGAGCCATGTGCATACTCTTCCCGTCCATCACTACATTGAGAGGGGGCGGCAGCTCCGGCCAGCCATAGCCCACCTTGGGGATGGGGCCGATGTTATCAAGACCCAGTGCATTCATATCGCAGACATACACATTGTCATGAGCAGCCTCGGGCAGACGGGCAAGAATATCTTCGTCCGTTACATGCTTGAAGCGGTTGGGCTCAACAGAGACTGTGCCGGAGAAGGTCACCTCGGCGCCCTCTGCAGCCTTCCAGACAATCGGCTTTCCGGCCTCGCCGGAATCCGCCGCAGTCAGTTCCAAGGCACTGCTTGCTAAATACTCACCACCGAGAAGATTCACAGTGATGCCGCCCGCAGGCAGTCCGGACTGTTTCAGCTCCCGAACCTTATTGCGTGCGCCTTCCAGAGTCTTTAATGGTGCACCGATAGTACCCTCTGCTGCATCATCACCGGTAGGCGATACATACAGCTGCGTACCGGTTGCCGGCTGCGCGTCGGCTGCACCCTCTGCATTTACAAGCATCGTGGGCATTGAGCCGAAAACCAAGCATAATGCCGTTGCGAAGCTAAGCAGACGTTTTCCTTTTTTCACACAATCACTCCTATAAAAATTTTATCGGCTGCCGAGGGGGGTATGCCAATGTACTTACTATATTTACATACTGACCTGGCGTTTACAAGCTTAAAGACAGGACTTTCGTTTAATGCAGAGGTTCAAAATCGGCACACAATGTTCAATATTACGTCCCTTCCCTTCCTCTGCGCCGCAAGGCTCAAAAGGGAGTTGAAAAAAGGGCGGTGCAAATAAAAGCAGCCGTTCAAAAACGTGGCTGTTTCCCTCAGAGCACGAATTTTCTGCGTCTCTGCGTTACTTCAAAATTCGATTTCCGGTTCAAAGTTCGTACATAGGGGTTTCACCCGGCTGTCTCATCTGGTACAATGACAGTGTAGGGACTGTTCGTTCCGCCTTTGATTTTTATGATATATTCTCTGGAGGTAAACTGGTATATGGATGCATTCGCTCAAATTGCTAAAGAAGGAATTGGCGGTCGCACGGAACTGCTCTGCGTTCCGCCTCCCCCACAGCCGCCGACACATTCAGTCACGCTGGAATGCTGCTCGTCATCTCCGACAGAGGCTGCACCGAAAATGCAGACGCATGCTCAGTTGCAGGATGCCTTGCAGGAGATGCGGCAGCGGTATGCGCCGTTTCTTGCGGAGGTCGCCCCGGCGCTGGAATCCATGCGCCAAACGTGCACGCTGTCCGATTTCCGCTGGAAGCGGGAAGAGGACACAAACTGGCAGAAAGTCTCTCTGCCGCACTACGGAGCACCCCTTGGTAACGCATCGACACAGTATGAGACAGAGTTCACGCTGAGAGAGATTCCGACCGGTCGTCGCGTCTTTGTCGTGGTGAACGGTGCCGACTACAAGGCACACATCTTTATCAACAACCATTTGGTCGGAAGTCATGAGGGCTTCTTTGCCACGTTTGAATTTGACATCACCAAATGGGCTCACCCGGGCTGCAACACACTCACCATCGAGCTGGAAAACGACTATGTTATGCTTGGCAACCGGACAGAGCGCAGCGAGGCTGTACTATGTGGCGATAAAATTTACGCGGCCACGGGTCCGGGATATGACGACCCACAGTTGGGCTGGCACCATTGCCCGCCAGGGATGGGGCTGCTGGACACGGTTCTGATTGAGACGCGTCCCGAAATTTATTTTCAGACGGTTTTCGCCCGCTGCCTAGAGGAAGAGGTGGAATTCTGGATAGAAGTCGGCAGCGGTGTCTACGAGTATCGCGACATCTCGTTTCTGCTTTCTGTGTACGGTCAGAACTTTGAAGAAACCGTACTGGAGGAGTTCCCTGTCGTGCCTTCTACCGGAAAGCAGCTGGGTGTCGGCGACACTTACTCAGAAGTGCTTGCCAAACGGGACGGTACGCTGAACGCACAATTGCCGCTTCCGTGCGGAAAGGGACAAAACCTTTACAAGGTCCGCATCCCTGCCACATCCCTTCGCCGATGGGAACCCGATGCGCCGTGGCTGTATCAAATCCAGCTCAAGCTGCTAGACGAAACCGGCAGCGTTGTTGATACACACCGCAGCCAGTTTGGGTTCCGCACGTTTCGCCAGCAGACAGAGAAGGAACCGCGCGGTATGTTTTTCCTGAACGAGCGTCCCATTCGTCTGCGCGGCGCAAATACGATGGGATTTGAGCAGCAGGACGTCATGCGCGGAGATGACGCGCAGCTAATTGACGACATCCTGCTCGCCAAACTATGTCACATGAATTTCTGGCGCATCACACAGCGACCTGTCCAGCAGAAAGTTTATGATTTCTGTGACCGACTCGGTCTGATGGTGCAGACAGACCTCCCGCTTTTCAGCTGCCTGCGCCGCCGTCAGTTCTGTGAGGCGGTACGGCAGGCTGAGGAGATGGAGCGCCACATCCGCTCTCACGCCTGCTGCATTCTGTCCACATATATTAACGAGCCGTTTCCCAACGCCGCCAATCACCCAAACCTCAATCTGGATCGCAGCGAATTGGAACGTTTTTTTGCCGCTGCTGACATTGCAGTCCGGCTGAACAACCCGGACCGTGTCATCAAGCACGTCGACGGCGATTACGATCCGCCGTCCTCCACGCTTCCGGATAATCACTGTTACCCCATGTGGTATAACGGTCACGGAATCGACATTGGCAAACTGCACAAGGGGTACTGGATGCCAGTGCAGCCGGGCTGGTATTACGGCTGCGGCGAATTCGGATGCGAGGGACTCGAGGACTGGACGTTAATGCAGGAGCGCTATCCTGCCTCTTGGCTTCCCTTGCCTGGCGAGCCGGCTTCCGCTTGGTCTCCTGAACGGATTGTCCGCGCCCAGACGGCTGATTTCTATCACTTCTTCTACGACCGTCCGGACAGTCCCGAAGAGTGGGTCAAGTCCAGTCAGGCATTTCAGGCGTATGCCACGCGCGTCATGACGGAGGCGTTCCGCCGCGACGACCGCATGATTTCCTTTGCCATCCATCTGTTCATCGATGCCTTCCCTTCTGGCTGGATGAAGGCGATTATGGACTGCCGCCGGATGCCCAAGCCCGCCTTTTTCGCTTATCGCGATGCTCTGGAGCCTCTGATGATCAGTCTGCGGACGGATAAAACGGTGTTTTTCTCTGGCGAGGACGCTTCCGCTGAGGGCTGGATCTGCAACGACACCGAGCAGGAAGGCGAATTCCTACTCCGCTACGAGCTTCTGTGCGGTGGCCGTCTGCTCCGGCGCGCGGAAGAAATGGTACACATAGAGGCCAACCGCGCGTGCTGTTTGGGAACTGCCCGCTTCCGTCTGCCGGAAGTGGATACTCAGACGCGCGTAACGCTGCGCGCTTTCCTCCTGTCAGGTCAAGAGTGTCTTGCATGGAACGAGCTTGCGTACAACGCACTTCCGGCGTGTGGTGACGAGCCGGAGCTGATCGTCCGCTCGGCGCGGGAAATCTCGGAGGAAGATCTCTGCGCCACCGAGGATGGCGGCATCTTGTGGGTGGACAGCCCGGAGGCCGGCGATTACTCTGTGGACAGCCTTTGTTTTTCCGTCCGGGAGAGTGGGATGTCTCCCCTTCACTTTGCAAGTCCCAAGACGGGCCACCCGTGGGTAACCGGGCTTGGACAGGAACTCTTCCGGCACTGGTATTCCTCTGCGGAGGACCGCATCGCGCCCCTCGCGGACTGCACCGTGCAGGCGGAAGGTTTCTCTACCGTACTCACCAGCCGCAACATCGGCGAGTCCGGGACGTGGGAGCCCGCCGCAGTGCTGTGCGAGCGTCGCTGGGGAAAAGGACTCATTGTACTGTCACAGATTCCTCTTTCGCGAATGCGCGAAAATCCCGCCGGACGTATACTTCTGTCGCGCATTCGCGCTTAATATGTACGGGGGAAAGATGTGTTACTACCGCTTTTGAATCGGCCTGCTCGTGATTTTTTAGAAAACAAAGAAAAGCACGAGCTTTGCTGGGGTGACTCCAAAAAGTTAGGGCAATACCGCACAATTCCCGCCTGACGGCTTAAGTACCGCTCCGTTGGCTGCCGCACCTCGCTCGCTGTATCGGCACTTAGAATTATGTGGTATTGCCTTATATAAAATTTAACTATGCTGCGTACAGTACAAACACATTTCATCTCTTGTTTGTGCCTTGAAGCGCAGTGGAAAGGCGTGGTCATAAACATGAACAATCGCGAATTGCTGCCAAAAAGTGGGAACTGGTACAAAGCCAACCTGCACTGCCATACGGTGCTTTCTGACGGCACATGGACAAAAGAGCAGGTCAAGGAAGAATACCGAAAGAAAGGCTACTCCATAGTGGCGTTTACGGATCACCGCCATTATGGCTGGCACCCGGAATTACAGGATGAAAACTTTTTGCCGATTGCCGGTTTTGAAGCCGACATGGACGAACCCTACCGTATTCCCGGCGACTGGAACCGCTGCAAAACCTATCATCTCAACTTTTATGATACCAACCCCGCTGCCCATGCAGGTTTTACCGCCCCGCAGCCCCCGCAGCGCTATGGGGATATGTATTCCCTGAATGCGTTTATCAAGGATCTGAACGAGCAGAGGTTCCTGTGCTGCTACAACCACCCGTTCTGGTCCTTGCAGAACTACGAGGATTACAAGGATCTGCGCGGTCTGTTTGCCATGGAAATTTATAATCACGGCTGCGAGCTGGATGGCCTGTACGGGTATGCGCCGCAGAGCTATGACGAAATGCTGCGCACCGGCATGCAGCTGACCTGCCTTGCAACCGATGATAACCATGACCGTCACCCGCTGGGTGATCCGCTGAACGATTCTTTCGGCGGCTGGACGGTCATCCGCGCCCAGACACTGACCTACCCGGACGTGATGGATGCCCTGCAGAAAGGTGCTTTCTATGCATCAACCGGTCCGGAACTGAAAGAGCTGTTCATTCAGGACAATGCCTTGCACATCAGATGCAGTCCGGTGGAAAAAATTTATGTTATCACCGAGAGCCGCAGCTGCAAAATGAAGCTGGCCTGCCCGGGCGAAACCATTGACGAGGCAGTGTTCCCTCTGACCGGCAACGAAGGGTACATCCGTGTGGACTGCCGCGATGCCGCGGGGCATCATGCCTACTCGAATGCTTACCGCCTTAATGTATTATGAGAAACCTGAAGGCAAAAACATGTTCCCGCCTGCCGGAGCCCCGGCAGGGAAGTGCGCTGTTCCTGCTAAGCTGGGCAGCATATGCAACAGCCTATATCGGGAGGTATAATTACTCTGCTGTGATGGGAGCTATTACCGGGCAGGGAACCCTGACACTGTCACAAGCGGGAATGGTATCCACCGGTTACTTTATCTGCTATGCACTGGGGCAGATCTTCTGCGGTTCCGTCAGCCAGTATATTTCCCCCTATACTATGATTTTTACAGGGCTGGTTCTCTCCGGCTGCTGTAATCTGGCTATGGGGGTCATTGCCGGCGGAACCATGTCAGCGGTGTGGGCGCTCAACGGACTGTTTCAGGCTATGATATGGCCGCCTATCGTGCGCCTGTTTGCCGAGAGTATGCCGCTGGAGCAGCAAAAATCCGCCTGCGTCAACATCAACGCAACCACACCGGCCGGTACGCTGGCTGCCTATCTAGCAAGTGCCGCCCTGTTGAAACTTGCCGGATGGCGCAGTATGTTTCTGTTCTGCGGCGGGCTGATGCTTGCCATGGCAGCCATCTGGCTTGTGGGTACCGTGCCGCTGCGCCGCGCTACGGTCATGCAAGTGATTGAGCGCTCCGACCGTTCCGGGCAGGTAGGAAACCACAGCGCACGGACTGCCCTTGCGGCGGCGGGGCTGGGGTGGATGCTGCTGCCGGTCGTGCTGCACGGTGGGCTGAAAGACGGCGTGACAAGCTGGGTACCCAGCATGATTCAGAACAGCTTTGGTGTCAGCCCTTCCTTTTCGGCAACCGTGGCAGCGGTTCTGCCGCTGGTAAACCTGACAGGTGCCTTTGGCGCAGGCTGGCTGGACAGAAAGATTTTTCACAATGAACTGCGCACAGTCGGGGCGCTGTTTTCGGCAGCCGCAGTTTGCTTGCTGGTGCTGCCGCTGGCAGTGCGGTATAGCTTGGCAGGCTCCGTTGCGCTGCTGGCTGTTACAACCGCCTCAATGCTGGGAATCAACACAATGTTCATCAATGTGATTCCTGTGCGTGTGGGGGCGCACGGCGGTGCCGCCATGATTTCCGGTATGCTGAACGCCATGACCTATTTTGGTGCGGCTGCGGTCACATGGGGCATCGGCAGCATAGCCGAAGGGTTTGGCTGGAATGCGGTGTTTATGCTCTGTCTGGGCATGACATTGCCGGCGCTTATTGTGTGCTATCTTTTGGCAAACAACTTGGAAAAGTTTTTTGCGAGAACAGGAAACAGAAGATGCCTGAGTAAAAAATAAAACAGGTAAAGGAGATTCGTATGAACATTCTCAAATTAACGCCCAGCTGCAAGGATTATCTGTGGGGCGGCAGCCGCCTGCGCACCGATTTCGGCATCAAGAGCGATCTTGACCCGCTGGCGGAGGCGTGGGTGCTGTCCTGCCACCCGGACGGCCCGAGCTATCTGCCCGACGGCACGACGCTGGCGGCGTACATTGCCGCGCACCCCGGCTGCCTTGGCACCGACTGTGACCGATTCGAGCAGTTCCCGATTCTGACAAAATTTATTGATGCCAAGCAGAACCTGTCCGTTCAGGTGCATCCGTCCAACGAGTACGCGCTTGAAAAAGAACACCAGTACGGCAAAACCGAGATGTGGTATGTCTGGACTGGCTGCCGGGGGCGTACCTCTACTACGGCTTTACGCACGAAATTTCCAAAGAGGAGCTTGCGGAGCGCATCAAAAATAACACCCTGACCGAGGTCCTGAACGCCGTGCCGGTACATAAAGGCGACTGTTTTTTTATCCCGTCCGGCACGCTGCACGCCATCTGCTAGGGCATCGTCGTGGCCGAGGTGCAGCAAAACTCCAACGTGACCTACCGCGTCTACGACTACGGGCGCGTCGGTGCAGACGGCAAGCCCCGCGCCCTGCACATTGAAAAGGCGCTGGACGTGACCCGCCGCACCCCGCCGCAAAAGCAGGATTTCGGCAGCCACCTTGCCCAGTGCGAGTATTTTACCGTTGACGTCAAAAGCGGGAATTTCAACGGTACATCGGACGAAAAGAGCTTTGTGTCGCTGCTTATCACCGATGGAATCGGCACATTGACCTGCGGCGGCGAAACCGTCTGTGTCCAAAAAGGCGAGAGTTATTTCCTGCCCGCAGGCAGCGGTGCGTATCGCATAGAAGGTCCCTGTGAAACGCTTGTTACGACTGTCTGAATTTTGAAAAGAGAAACCGCCCGTGTTGCCTGTCAGCAGCGAAAGACTCGCAAAGAGGGGCGGGATATTTCTACAGTACGGTCATTCTTTTCTAATGCAAGTTGATTGTAGCTTTCGATTTTTGGCAATAGATTGACCACTAACTGACCACCGGCAGTGATTTTTGCTGCTGGTGGTCAGTTTTTATCGTTGACACATTGTTTTATATTACTCGTGTTAAGCGTCGCAGAGCAGTGCAGAACCAGCAAAAAAGTGCAGTATATCATCAAATTATGCGCCGCGTCGTAGTTCTCCGACCGAATGCCTATAAGTAACTACGCTATAAGTTGTAAATTTACAAATAAACCAACGTACTATCGTTTGCTTTTTCGTTCTTGTTCAGCTTTACAGCACTCGATTTCATGTCGTTTTTTATACGTTTTCCAACTCGCTTTTTATCGACTTCCAAACTATAATCAACTATATCCAAGCCTACGATTATTATTGCTTGAATTAATGTCTGCATAGAGATAGCTTATATCGGTAACAGCAAATCCAACAATATTGGCATCAAAAATTTTATACTAGCATAATGTGATTTCATTGACCTTTATACGCTCTATGTACTATAATTGATTTATCTTAATTGTAAATAACGCATTCGGAGATAGATGCTATGCTAGATTTATCCCAATTGAGTAAATACAAAGAAAACAACCGCATTGAAGCAAAAAAGGCTCAAGGTGGGCTACCCCGCAGCATTTGGGAAACATATTCGGCTTTTGCCAACACTTTCGGCGGTTATATTTTGCTCGGCGTTGTAGAAAATGCAGACAAGAGCTTTTCCAGCGTACCACTATCCTCTCCCGAAAAGATTGTTTCTGATTTCTGGAATAGTGTCAACAATCATTCCGTCGTCAATGTAAATATTCTTTCTGACCGAAATGTGCAGATTGTCGAAAGCGGCGGAAACCGAATTGTTATTATTGAGGTTCCCCGTGCCGACCGTCACGACAAACCGGTCTATATCGGAACCAATCCTTTTGCGGGTTCCTACCGCCGCAATGGCGAGGGTGATTACCGCTGCACAAAAGACGAAGTGCGTGCAATGATGCGCGACCAAGCAGACATTTCACAGGATGCCCGCGTGATGGACACAATGACGACCGATGTGTTCGATATGGATACAATCCGCCGGTATCGTCAGCGCATGGACAATTTGCGCCCCGGCCATGTCTGGTCAGAGCTGGCGGTTGAGGATTTCCTGCACCGTATTGGCGCTATGGCAAGGGACACCAGCGGAAAACTGCGCCCTACTGCTGCCGGTTTATTGATGTTCGGCCATGAATACGAAATTGTGCGGGAGTTTCCGCATTATTTTCTGGATTATCAGGAACACGACCGCGCTACTACAGAGGATGAGCGCTGGACGGACAGAATCGTATCCAGCTCCGGAGATTGGAGCGGCAATATCTGCGATTTTTATTTCCGCGTTTATAACCGCATTGCGCAGGACATAAAAGTTCCGTTCAAGCTGAATGGCGCTGACCGCATTGATGACACGCCTATGCATAAAGCTCTGCGTGAGGCGCTGGCCAATGCGCTAATCCATGCGGATTATTATGACCGCCGCGGTCTGGTGATTCAGAAATGGCCCGACAAAATTCGTATTGCAAATCCGGGTGCTTTCCGCATCAATGTGCAGGAGGCTCTTGTGGGCGGTGTATCGGATCCACGCAATGAATCCCTCATCAAAATGTTCAATTTGATAAATGTCGGCGAGCGCGCCGGAAGCGGTCTGCCCAGTATCCGTTTTGTCTGGCAAAAGCAGGGTTGGCAGGAGCCGGAGATCGTAGAAGCGTTTAATCCGGATCGGACAACGCTGACACTACCGCTTTCCGCCGCAAAAATGGCGGTAAAAAGTGGCGGTAAAAAAGTGGCGGTAAAACGTGGCGGCATTGCTGAACATCGCAAAGCGGACATTTTACAGTACCTGACAGACACTCCTGAAGCGGCAAGCAAAGAAATCGCCGAGGCGGTTGGACTACAGGTTTCCCGCACGAAAATGTATTTGGCAGAATTGATTGAACAAGAGGCTGTTGTTGCAGAAGGCGCCGGACGTGCGCGTAAATATCGGCTGAAAACATGAGTACAGTGATTGCATTTTGGAACATACAGTAATGAAATACCAGCCAATGCCTATCCACTTCACAAAACTGCCCAGATACAATTTGGCGCATAATAAGCACTGCAGGATTCGTTAATTTGTAACGCAATCTATAAAAGGGGAGTGAATGTGATGACTCTCAGAGAATACGCGAAGCTGATGAATGATACCGCGCTTCAAGGCAGCCTTTCGATCGAGGAATATAATCGTCTGTATAAACCCCTATTGGACGGCATTCAATCGACGATTCCGCCAATGCTATTTCGCTATCGTTCCTGTAATGAACTTTCTCTTCAAGCCCTTTGGGATGATAAAATCTGGCTTTCCAAGGGAAATGTCATGAATGATGATTATGATGCGTTGCTGTATTTTGATAAAGCAAAAATCACCGCGCACGTTTTACAGGCTATAAACGAATTTTCACGGTTCGCTTCGGGAAAGGTTTCCTGGGAAGAACTTCCGCAGATAGTACAATACTTTTTCCCGCGTGAAGTTCTTTGTCAGATGAGAGAAGCCATTGCGCATATTACTGTAGGAGATATGGAATCTTATTTACGACACTTTGAAGCATTTTCTCGAAATGCTATTAAAGCATACTCTCCGAAAATTTCGGTTTTAACGCAAAACACATTAAAATTCGCCTGTTTCTCTGATACGATTACATCTGCAAATATGTGGGGACACTATGCATCCTCAAGTACAGGATTTTCCATTGGATATAACTTTCGAGGCTTTCCATGTGTTGATTCTGTAGGTGAAGGAAACAGTGAGTCGCCCACTCGATGTGAATTGTTCCCAATTATTTACCAATCAAAGCGTTACGACGCAACGCCTTATGCCGAATGGCTTTTAATATGTTCTCTTGTAAACGACTATTTTAAGACATTTTCTAGTCAGGGAAACATACTTGATGCAGCTAAAATCCTTCCGTGTCCCGATATGCTTGCACCTACCAAAATAATGATACATAAATCCACAGAGTGGAAATCCGAGCATGAATGGCGTCTTATGGGGTCTTTCGCAACACCCGCGCTACTTTCAGAAGAACACACATTTGTAAAGAAAAAAGCGTGTGCTATCTATCTTGGTAGAAAGATTTCTCCTATATATGCGCGTTTGCTTTTGGACATTGCAAGAGAAAAAAGAATTCCTGTCTATAAAATGTTTATTAATGCAAACTCGAGAAATTATCACCTAAAGCCACGTTGCGTATTTTCACCAGACGGCGCTGAAAAAGTCTATCCGTTGACCACCAACTGACCACCGGCAGTGTTTTTGGCTGTCTGCGGTCAGTTTTTATCGTTGACACATTGTTTTATATTGCTTGTGATAAGTGTGCCAGAGTGATGCAGAACCAACAAAAAATTACTATATATCATCGAGTTATGTGCCGCGTCGTAGTTCTCCGACCCGGAAGGCCAGAGGTTCGAATCCTCCCGGTCGCACCAGAAAATCACCTTGCGATGTAGTTTGCAAGGTGATTTTTTGTTTACTCTATTTCCGTTTTAAATCAGCTTCAGCAGCATATCATCTGTTGCGTCTGTGTACTGCCCTTTTGATAGCCGTTCGTTCCTCAGTCGATTTATGGTGGTTCGCATAAGGCGAATTTCTTCTGTGGAAAAAGTGGCTTTTTTATCGACTGGGAGAGGATTGATTTTCAGTATTAGTTTTCCAACTTCTTGTGTGCTATGCCCAAGCGCCCTTTCACGGTAATAATAAGGAGCAAGCGCTTTCAGCAGAATGCTTTTGTTCGCGCGGGTTAGCTTGATTTTTCTCATAATCCAATCGCCTTTCCCAACTTTTCCTGCGCCTTGCGTTTGTTCTTGTCAAATGCGTGGGCATAAATATCCAGCGTTGTACTGGCCTGTGCGTGGCCCAATAGACTAGCCACCGTGCGCACATCCACGCCCTGTGCAATCAGCAGGCTGGCGTTCGTATGCCGTAAGCTATGCACATTCAAATCCAGCGGCAAGCTGTTGGCTTTCAATATCAGCTTAAAGCGATAGGTAAATGTGCAGGGATTCATCGGCTTTCCATTAGGCTGGCGGAACAGGTAGTCATCCTCGTCCACGGTTTCGTTCGCCGTCTGCTGCCTATCCCACTCACACTCTTTCCGCCACGCCTTGAGTAGCTGGCACATTTCTTTGCTCAAGTAGACCATACGATCACCGCTGCTGGTCTTAGGGTCCTTAGTGATTGATTCTTGGTGACTAAGTTTGACCACACCCCGCTGTACATGAATGGTACGCTTTCGCCAGTTGATATCGCTCCACCTCAGCCCACAGGCTTCCCCACGCCGCAGCCCGGTTGCCAGTACCAGCTTGAAATAGGTTTCGTATTTCATGCTTTGCCCCTCAAAAGCGGCAATCAACTTCTTAACGGTTTCTTCGTCAGCCACGGGACGTTCTTTTTTCTTCCCTTTCGGCTTGTAACACCGCCATGCGGGGTTATGTGTCAGGTACCCCTCGTCCACAGCCGCCGACAGGATACCGCATAGCGTGTTGTGTAAACCTTCGACTGACTTCTCGGATAGATTCCCTCTGCCGTCCAAACGCGGGCTGTGCCGCATTTCTTCGTAAAAATCTCGGATGACTTCCTTGCGCAAATCCATCAGTTTGTAGTTTCCAAGTGCAGGCAGGATTCTGCGAATATCCTGCAAATCTCGTTGGTATGTAGAGTCCGCCAGCTTCTTCGGTCCTATGTCAGCCGCCCAATGCTCGATGTACTTTGCCAGCGTTATGCTTCGATTGATGGGTTCCGGCGTATGCTGTACCTCTCGTTCAAATAGAATTGCCTGCTCTTTTACCCACTTTTCAGCTTGCTTCGGTGTATATTCCTTAGGTGGCTTGACGGTTTTCTGCACAGATTTCAGTCTATTGCCTTCGTAGTCATACCCACGGGATACCACGATCAAATAGCTATTACTGCCGCGTTTTCTGATAGATGCCATTGTTTTCAACGCTCCTTTGTATGTTTTATTGACCTGCGGTACTACAAAGCATACCGACAACCGCGACAGAAAGCTATCACCACACCCAACAATCTTTCGCCCTAAAATCTACCTATTACTGACAAAAACGGCACCGCCATTTCTGACGGTGCCGTAGATTCTTTAGTCTGTCTGTTTATCTTTATTTTTCCTATACTGCCCTTTTATAAAATATGCTGTTTTATATTGAAAGATTGACGCATAGACTATGATATAGAGACTATTCTTCAAGCCACGCGTCTGTACTACAGTCATAAATTTTAAAGCCATAGCTTTGAAGAAGCTTTAAATCCATATTATCAAGTGGAGAACTCGTTGAATTTGGAATTCCCAATGTCAGAAGTTGTTTTGCTCTGGAGAATGCAACATAAGAAAGTCTTGTGGCTTCAGTTGTTCCATGTTCACATCGCGGGAACCAGTTTTTCCAATAGCTTGCAGACGTATTATTTTGTCTTGGTGAAGATACAAACAGGATTGCATCATAGCCTCTTCCTTTGCAGCTATGTATTGTTTCTAGCTCTATGCCACAGTTTTGCATCGCTTTAATTTTCTGATCAAACGACGTTATGACTTTTTGTCTTTTCACACCGTTCCTTAAGCGACCCAAAGCCAATTCACAAACATTATCATCACTAACTGCAGCAAGAGCATGGGACAATTTTACTTTCCATTCACCCCATGTTTGATCCAAATCGAGTACGTCAGCATCTGCAACAAGTGCGTTCTTTATATTCATCAGAATGCTTCTCCATGTTGTTGAATCAAAACATATCGGTCTATACAAATCTTCTGCACTACTATGTTCTTCATTTATAAAATATGCCCGGTGAACAGCCCGTCCTAGATATTGTATGCTATCTTGAAAAGATGTCACCTCCGCACTTTTCTGTAGGTATACAAAATGTGCAAAATCCTCTATCCCGTTCGGGCTTCTTTGGGAATTGTCATATTTTATACCAAGAAGCTTTCGCTTTAGATTTGTATTTCTGACAATTATACGGCATTCTTGTAAAGAGAGTTTCTCTTGTAAGAGTAGTTTTTGATATACCTGCAGAAGTTTTTCTTCATGACCGCTTTTATATAAAAACGCAACAAGGGGATTTTTTACTTTTTGCTTCTTCTTTCCAGCCACTATCTCTTTTCGATTAACTACTCGTCCAGAAACATCTACGATTGCCTGATTGCTTCGAAAATTTTCCGATAAGAGCATCTCTTGAAAGCTGTTCTCTTTAATGAAATTTTCCGTATCAGTCGGTTCAATATCACGGAATCCATATATAGCTTGATTCAAGTCTCCAACAAGATGAATTTTTGTACCCGCTTTATGTAACTCACTCAAAATCGAAAGTTGTACATATGACAAATCTTGACACTCATCAATAACAATAAAAGGAAAACGCCTAGCAATCAATGTTGTGAACAGCACCCCATTTGTTAGACAGTATGATATACTATCTAACAAGTGGGGTGT
>OGWU01000514.1_pt1 | contig 25717 bp, 23 predicted proteins | sample 1576071 | NCBI WGS metagenome assembly OGWU01 (sample SAMEA3541582, study PRJEB24748) | human gut metagenome | biome: human gut; feature: human-associated habitat; material: faeces | place: China | collected 2012
AACCGCGCAATGGACCCGCGTCAATCTCAACGAAACCGCAAAAAAGTACCGGGGAACCCAGAACATACAGCACATGCGGGTAGTCGGCGGTTTCGCGCAGCAGGGCCGGGTATTGTGCGTCGGTGGAGGCGATGATCTCGATCCCGTGTTTGCGGCAATGTTTGACTTCGCGCTCTGCGTCTGCGAACGCTTTCTTTTGGAGGATCGCCCGCGCGAGTTCCGGTCGGAGTCGGGCTTTTTCGATGAGTTCGTCGGCCGAAGCGGAGAAAACCGCCTCTGCCGAACCGAATACGTCGAGCAGATGGACCGCCCCTTTCGGGCCTATTCCCGGCGTGAGGGTAAGGGCTATGTCTGGAATTTCGCGCTTCATTTTCCGTATCCGGCAATCCCCGAATGAGTTCGGCTCCGCCTCTTTTGGGCGAAACCGTAGGTTCCGGACCCGCTTCGGGGCTTCGGTTAGCGGTTGTAAAGATAGGTTTTTGCCGATAAAAATGCAAAGTTGCCCGGAAGTTTTGCAGAAAAGAGAAATCTTCGTATATTTGCAAACCCGATCCAGGGAATCAGGGTCTGATGGCCGAGTGGCTAGGCAAAGGTCTGCAAAACCTTGTACAGCGGTTCGAATCCGCTTCAGACCTCATATAAACCGCGTTGCAGCTATCTGCAACGCGGTTTTCGTTTGATTTTGTCATACATTTGTAATACGGCTATACGATAAAATCGTTCAATTCCTCTTTCAGTAATTTCCAATTCGGGAAATAGCGACTCAGTAGAGTTGTAAATTCTTCATTGTGCAACCGCACCTTAATATGCAGTAATTCATGGACGACGATATATTCGATACAGTGTAGCGGTTTCTTGATCAGTTCCAGATTGAAAATAAGGTTTTGCGTTCGATGATTACAACTGCCCCACAAAGTTTTCATTTGTTTAACCTCCCATTTATTTGCCCGAACATCCAGAATTTTTTCCCATTTGGCAATTAAAGCGGGCAACAGTTTTTTCAACTCTGCACGATACCACTCTTTAAGTATTTCGGCTCTACGTTCCAACGGGCAGTTTTCGCGAACATGCAAAACAAGATATTCATTCCCTTGCACTTCGACTTTTGCAGGAATATGATCGTAAACGACTTTCAAACGATACCGTTGTCCTTTGTAATAGTGATTTTCTCCCGAAACATATTCGCGAGGCGTCTGGCGGTTTTGATCGAGAATCTGCGACACACGTTGCCTAATCCATGGAAGTTTAGTTATCAGAAATAACCGGACTGCATCTTCCGTCATGGCAAGCGGGGCAGAAACATGTATTCGCGCATCGGGCGGGTAGATGGTCAAATGCACGTTTTTGATAGCCTTCCACTCAATCTCGGCAGACAGATCGGATAGGGTGATAACAGTCATCAATACTCTTTTTGTGAGATGATAATTTGCATAATATCATCAATCTTGTCTTCTGTCGTGTCAGGTAAAGCATTGCGGACGGCTTTACGCACTGCTTTCATCTTCAATCCGCTGCCGCTTACATCCCTGAAGCCATCTCGGGCATTAGCTTTTACGGCATTGTGTACGCGAATTGCGAGTTCCTCGTTATGATTCAGATTATCGTACAGGGCACGTTTTCCTTTGGTATCGAGCGTTGTCGGATATTTCGTCCGTGTTTCCGAGCGCATTTCTTTGAGCTTCTCGATAAGCCGTTCGATCAACTCTTTATATTGCAATTTTCCATCGTGCTGTTCCTGTAATAATTGATTCAGCAAATCTGACATTCTGTCGAAATAAGCGGGATTGTTTGGTCGCTCGCTGATAATCATCTTGCGCATGTTAGCCGCCAATACCTCGGCAACGGAACGTTCGTTCCGTCGGATATTTTTCGGAAGGGCGTCGATGGCCTCATTTCCGCCGAGATCGAGTAAGTCAAGGAACGACACATCCTCTAAATCCACGAGTTTCTCGCTATCTTCTGCCCGTACATAATTATCGATCAGTTGACGCATAGCTGGGTCGTAGAGTTTCAAATCGAGGACGTCACCGCTTTTGAGTTTTATCTCATCTTTTAGGTCGTTGAAATAATCGACTTGCCGTTTGATTTGTTCCGCTTCCTCTTTCGTATATCCTGCTGCTGTCATTTCATTGGCGATATCTATGTAACGACGGACGAGGGTCGATACTAACTTGTAAAATGTTTCGCGTTTTGCACTATTCGCTTCGCATTCATCCTGTTGTTCCTTGATTGGCGTTGTTTCCGAATAAACGAAATAGGCGAAATATCCGGCTTGCGTTTGCGGATTTACGGGTTCGCACAATGTATATACCGCTTGTATGGCTTCTTCTAACCCTTTGCGTCCCTCGGTCAGACGATTGGTCAGTAAGCCTTGAATATCCGCAGCCTCATATTGATCGAACGCCCCGTTCGTATAATCTTCGATTGCGTTTTTGATAGCACCAAACAAATCTTGATAATCAATAATATAACCGAAATCCTTTTCGTCGCTATCCACTCTGTTCACGCGACAAATCGCCTGAAACAGGTTGTGGTCACGCATCTTTTTGTCGATATACAGGTAGGTAGCCGACGGCGCATCGAATCCGGTGAGCAATTTATCCACGACGATCAGCAGTTTCATATCTGCCGGATGCTCTATGAATTCCTTCTTCGCCCACGCTTCGAACTGTTCGGGCGTGCGGTCGCCGATCATTCTTTTGTAGATTTCGTATTTGGTAAAATCTTCCGTTTCGCCTTCGCCGACGTATTCGTCCTTTACCGACGAACTGTTCGCATCGTAGCTCGTCACAACGGCGCAATGCCTTTTCAATTCAGTAGCTTGGAACACCTCCCAATAGCGACAGGCCTGATAAATAGAGTCGGCTACAAGCATCGCGTTGCCGTATCCGCCCGACAGGGCTCGTTTCGTATCCATATCTTGGCATATATCCGCCACGATGCGATGGATACGTTCCTTGCTGCTGAACAATTTTTCCATCTTCGCCCAGCGCGCTTTCAGTAGCGACCGGGCGACCTTGCTCAACCCTGCTGTCTTGGAATCGAACCACTCATCGATCTTTTCGCGCTTGCCGAGGAATTGCTCCACATTCCGGGCTTCGTAGCGTAGGTCGAGGATAACCTTGTCCCGAACGGCTTCGTGGAATTTATAGCTGTGTATGTATGAACCGAATGTCTCGATGGATTTCTTCTTGTCCGTATGCAACAATGGGGTTCCGGTAAAACCGATTAACATGACACGTTCACCCATGATATGCTTCATCGCTTCGTGCAGCATGCCGCCCTGCGAACGATGGCACTCGTCGATAAAGACGTAGATATTGCCTTTGGCTTGAAACCCCTGCGGAAGGTTCTTTGCGACCTCCTCCAAATAGAAATCGAGCGATTTTACCGCTTTCTTCCCTCCGACCGATATGCCGTCGTTGTCGTTTCGGTTGCCGAATTTATGGATGAGGGTGCAAATCAGCCACGGTTCGGCTTCATTGAGCATCGAGACCAATTGTGCTCCGCTTCGGGCGCGTCGGATTTTCTCACCCGCATCCTTGAATCCGGTTTCGATCTGTTTGTCCAGTTCGTCACGATCGGTGATGACGACCACACGGGCATCCACAACATTTTCGCGAATCCACTGTGCCAACCAAACCATCGTAAGACTTTTCCCTGCACCTTGCGAATGCCAGATAATGCCGTTTTCTTTATTACGCACACGTGGTTGCGCCGCCTTGATTGCAAAATATTGATTCGGTCGGGCTGTCTTTTTGCGGCCGCCGTCGAAAATAATAAAATCGTGTATGTATTCCAACAGCCGATGCGGTTCGAAAAATTGCAAAACGCTGCGATCCAGTTCATTTGGATAACGATCTGGTGTAAACAGGGAGGGTTCGCACGGTTCGCCGCACGGTTCTTTCCAACGAAGCCAGAACTTTTCGGGTGTTTTGATTACTCCGTAATGCAGCCCCTCGGTATCATTACCTGCGAACAACAATTGTACGGTCGTAAAGAATCGGGGAATATATTCGTCTTCTTGATTGCGGATGTTCTGACGAATCCCTTCATGAACGAACACCTTGCTGCGTTTGAGCTCGATGACGGCCACGGCGATTCCGTTGACATAAACGACCAGATCGGGGCGGCGGTCGCTTTTGCCTTGTACAGTCACCTCTTCGGCAATCTGAAAATCATTCTCCATCGGGTTCGCCCAATCGATAAGGTGTACCATCTTTTTGTGCTCCGATACTTCCGACTGCACGTTTACACCATAACGCAGCAATGTATAGACCTCATGGTTGGCGTTGTACAAACCTATGCCGATATTGGCCGCTGCTTGTTTGAGTTTCGCAACGGCCTTGCCGATCTCCTTATCGGCATAACTCCGTCTCTTCAAATAACGACGCAACAACGCCTCCTCTACATTCGCATTGTCTTCGCGGTATTCCCAATTACCGAGATAATCGTATTTCAACACATTCTGAAATAATCCGATCAGCCGCTCCTGCGTTACCCGTTCCTTCGCTCCGATGTTTGTGTCCATAGTTCTTATTTCTTGTCAATATATTTTCCCCAGCCGATTGGGATAATTTCTTCTTTTCGCATATAATTCAACTCGCACAACACCTGGTCAGGACTGAAATCCAACTTGTGCTTGCTCCAAGCATAGAAATCTTCCAGCAACAGATCGTCGGATATCGGCTCCCCTTTTATGATTCGGTTGTTCCATACGGCATATAGCGTCGAAACAATCTCCGCACAGGCCAAATCCATCTTTTTAATTTTGTTTATCAAAGAATCGACTGCGTGGCGAATTGTTTGAGGATATGTTTCATACACCTGTTCCAATTCGTCGATCATTGCAGTAGGAATATAATTATATCGTGTCTTTCCATTCTCTTTTTTTACCTCTATTCTGACATGACGATATTGCTTGAACTTACTGTCGATGTGATTCATCATCGCCTGATCATCTGGTCCTGCCGTATTGCGAATATAGTCGTTTCCGAAATCGAGTTGGCAATGATACCCGACCAAATGCAACGTTTTTTGCAATTTGGTACGTCCCCATCCTGATGATTGATATAATGCATTTACGATATGTCCAGCAACTACATGTGTTTGCAGAGGAATTTCACGAATTTGAGCATCTGGAGTTTCAAGCGGAATAATCGGCGCTAACGGCTTAACTAAGCGTATTTGTCCGGTTAATAATTTCTGCATCATGCCGCTTTTAATCAATTTGTACTTATTGCGGCGTGCCTCCAATTTTGCAATCTCCTTGTCCATATCTGACAGAATAGTTGCAATAGCATGCTGTTCTTTTTTGTCAGATGGATAATATACTGTTAAGTCCTTAAATTTAGATAAGGATATTACATATCGTTTGCCGCTTCCTTCGCAAGCTACATTTGCCTGTTCATAGAAAGAGCTGGATTTAAACATATAAGCTCGATATTGTAAATCAATGTCTTCAAAAATTCTGAATCTGTATATATGGTAACTATAACATACGGAATTCATATTTTCCATTGCTACTGCTGAAAGGGCAATATCATATGGCATTTCTGAAGACGGAGTAAAAAATATATCCCCTTGTAATACATTACATGTTTTGATTTTAACATCGGAAGCCGTAGCCCAAAAATGCAAATCTTTACTAAAGATATGATCTTCTCGAAATACATCTAAGAAATTTAAAAGACGTATGCTTTGTTCTCCAGCGATATTCTTTTTATCAACACCGGAACCTGTGAGTTCTCCTATTTCATATATTTTCTTTTCAATCCATGGAGCGGAAAATCCTGCAAGTCGCATTTTACCGGTCAGAAGTTGCTGCATCGCACCCTGCTTGATAAGACGCTTTTTTGCAATCTTCTTATCGAGTGCCGTAATCAATGCATCTACATCGCTCAATGCTTCGGCAATCTTGTTTTGCTCTTTGATTGTTATAGGACAATAAATCGGCAACTTCTTAACAATCTCAGCTGTATAACTTTGCTGTTTTGTTCCTTGACAATATTTGAAAGCTAAATAATCGCCCCACATTCGATAGAACCAAAATAAATATTCTACACACATTCTATCCGTCCCATTGATTGCCAGACAAGATTGGTTCGTTGTAGCTGGAGCACCTACAAAAGCGCACTTTCCACGTGTACCTTCAGCTTCAAGTCCCGTAATAGCCATTAAAAACGTACTGGGGTTAAGTATGTGAAGATTGGTATTTCTAACGGCATTTGCTGAAATATGTTCAATGGTATCGTATATGACATTATAATTTAACTCTCCACTTGAAATCCATCGGATATTGCCATTATAATATTCGGGAATACCACGATAAGGTGTTGCTCCACTTGAAAATGTTGTTAAAACATCTTTGAACGTACACAATACCCAGTCGTCAGGAATTAAACCAAACTCCGTATGCTTATATCTTTGTGGTATCTTCATTTTTTATCAGTGTTCTTTTTGTCTTTTGGATCTGGAAATACATGGCTGAAAAACTTGTTGTATTCCGATAGTGCATCCGTGTATTTGTCTTTGATAAGAGCAAATTTAGGCGATTTTTGAATCGCCTCATCTGCTGCAACCATCATATCACGCTCGGATTGATAACAATGTTCCCGTTGTGAATTTACTGCAAAGACTTTTAGATTAACAAGAAGTACATCCAGCTCTTCGTAAGCATCATCCAATGCCAAACCATATTTTATAGCCTCTAATGTGCAGGCAAAAGCTCTGTGATGAGAGCCGAGTTTATGCATCGTATAACTCTGGTTTACATTAGAATCGAATTTACTTCGAGTGACCAACCTGTTAATTTCGGTTCGTTGCTCGGTAATTTCATCTTTCAATTTTTCAATTTCGGCAAGTTTGTTTTTAATATCCAAGGCATTGATAACCTGCCAGCCGATTGCAAATGTTACCAGTAGACCTATCGTTGCGGCCATTACACCGATAAAGGTGTCAAGCGATATTGCAGTCAACGACATCGAACGACAGCACCATAAAATCGCCAATATGACGACACCGGCAATGGCCGTTAATGACAGGATTATATCGAGGTCCTTCTTCATTTTTCTTATTCGTTCAGTTTATTTTCGTCGTGCAACCGTTGCTCGATATAATCTTTCGCAGCATCGGCCACTTTGGAAAACAACCGTTTAAGGTTTTCTTTTTGTTCAGCGGTCAGAGTGCGATTGTTATCGACATCTCGATCATGGGAACGTTTACAGCATTCTATTGTCACGTGCAGTTCATTTCGGTCAATATTTTGACCTTGATTATATCTCCGAGCCAGATTCGACAACATCCCGAAAGATATGATTTGTTCCACGTTTCCCATACATTTATTCCTTAATAGTTATCTTAATTTGTTAAGCAAATCCCGTTTTCTTTATCAAAGCAAAATTATATGTAAACAAAATCAGCATTTGCTTTACATTTACAAATACAATGATAAGAAACAGGAGAAAAACTTATATCATCTTACTAATGGATTCTATTGCTTCGAATCCTTCTATATTTTGGTTCTCGCTGTGGTTAATAAGTAACCTCGTCAATTCCGGATTCAGATAAAAATTGCTGGTTCCCATTTTTACTTTCTCCAATAAACCATGTTCAACTAATTTGTTAAGATATTTTGCCGCAGTTATTCGCGAAACTTTAATGTCATTCATCACAAATTCAATTTTTGTGTATGGATGACTAAAAATATTATTCAATAATTCATGACTATATTGTTTTTCCAAACAATTGCGCATTTTGACCTTGTATTCTTGCATTAGAATCTTAATCTGTTTAACCAGAATGATGGTTTCCGTAGCAGTTGCATCTATTCCTCGCAAAATATATAGTACCCAACTCTCCCAATCACCTGAATCGCGAACAGATTGAATAAGACGATAATATTCACCCTTATTTTGTATTATATATCTACTCAAATATAATATAGGCAAGTCCAATAAATCTTTAATGACCAGATATAAAGAATTTATGATACGCCCCGTGCGGCCATTGCCGTCATAGAACGGATGAATACTCTCGAACTGATGATGGATAATTGCCAGTTTAATCAGTGGGTCTATATCCTCTATCGCGTCATCATTAATATATACGACCAAATTGTCCATGAATCTCTGTATATCATCCGGATGTTGCGGCGGCGTATATACGATTTCTTGACGTTGATTCTGCAAGGATGTTCCCGGCACACTTCTAAACCCAGCCTTATTTCGTTCGAGAACGCTTTGTATTTCTTTAATGTTTCCTAATGTTATAATCTTATTTTTTCTGATTAAATCGAATCCGCGTTTAAGGGCATCTGCATACATAACCACCTCCTTGGTTGATGCAGAAGCGGCAAACGATCTTAATTCGGCATCAGCTTTATATAGTTCATCATGTGTGGTTATAATATTCTCTACGGCAGAGCTTTCTTTTGCTTCCTGCAAAATAAGCGTATTGATTAAAATGCTTTCATTGGGAATAGTCAATGCAACACCTTTCAATTCTGCCAATTTTTTATTGGCCTGATTTAATTGCCTGAGTACAGCCTTGCTTTCAAGGTCGATTTGCAGCGGGAGAGTTGGTATTGTATACATAATAAGTCTTTTAAAATCCCATCTGTTTCAAATGTGCGGTGACCTTAGCTTTGAGGTCGGCAATCTCGGCATCGATTTCCGGAAGCGTCTGTGCATAGCGTTCGGCAAGTGCCGAAACTTTCGAGGTCAGCTGTTGACCGATGCGATGCATTTCACTGTTGAGCCGAGCCGAAAGAGTAGCAAACCATTTCTTTTCGATAACCAAGCGTTTGATATCGTCTTCTGTAAGCCCATCATATTTGACGCTCAAAGCCGTAAGTAAATCGTATTTCAAAGTTTTCAGCGTTTTCTTCGTAAGCGAAATATCCTCTTTCAATGTGAGATATTGCGTAAGAATGGCTATTTCATCGGCATCCGATTTTTTGTCGAGTGTTTTGATTCGTTTTTTGACGTTGCTGTCGGAGAGCTTTCCATCGGCAAAATTATCTTCGTCTAATATGCCTTCCGAGTGCTCTTCCAGCATTTCATTTAATAGGTTTTCTTTGTCGCTTAATAACTCTTCGGAAGCCGTAATAAGATGCTTCTCTTTCGCGAAATACTCGTCGATTACAATCGAAACGGGCAATAAGTCGCACACGACATCCTCCGGTGCGGAAGCTTTCTTCTCTTTCGGCTTCGCATCTCTCTTTTTAGCCGCCGGCTGCGGCGTATATAGCTCCGCTTTCCATCCGTTGGCAGCGATCAGATAACAATCGTCCTGCATGGTTTCGCTCCAATAGTTCATCAGGCAGTCATACACATCATAGGCATCAACCAGTGATTCATCCCGCTTGAAAATAGTGAGTAGCGAATCGCTCAATTCTTCGATAAGATGTTTCGGCGCAAACCCCGTAGCAAGGGCGTAAAGGTTTGCACGGTGTCGATCGCACCATTCGGTATAACTTCGATAAAAAATTTCGGTCTGATTACGGAAATCGGTGTTGGCCATAATTGTATCGTGCACGGCCGACGATTCGCATTTCAACGTGAAATATCCCGTGCGAGAGACATGCGGTCGGAAAAGATCTTCGCGTAAAGAGGGACAGACCAGCCAATAGTCGGAAAGTTGTTCAATATCATGCGCAGGCAGTCCACCATGCAAATGCGCGTCGATGTCTTGCAAAATTTCGGTGTCGGGAGCTGAAATATAACGCGGAATATTCAGATTGTAATCATTCCGTTCGATTTCTTCCATCGGAACGAATCGGGCGAAATGTGGGACATCGCGTTGGGTCTGCCAAACGTCTACGATACGACGGATATCCTGTTCGCGCAGCCGGTTTTTCGCTCCGTCTTTCATGAAGCCGAATTTTGCATCGATCATAAAAACACCTTTGCGGTTGGAGGCTTCGGATTTTTCGATAAGGATAATACAGGCCGGTATTCCGGTCCCGAAGAAAAGGTTGGCAGGCAAGCCGATAATGCCTTTGATATATCGTTTTTCAGCTACAAGATATTTACGGATTTGCGCTTCGGCATTGCCTCTGAATAGCACGCCGTGCGGAAGGATACAAGCACCGCATCCTGTTTGTTTGATTGACCGAACGATATGGAGCAGAAAGGCGTAGTCGCCGTTTTTCTCTGGAGGAATGCCGATTGACGATCCCCAGCGCTTATATTGATCCTCTTCTTTTGCTCCTTTCAACCATGATTTGGTGGAAAAAGGAGGATTGGCAACCACAAAATCGAATGTCTGCAAATTTCCCGAATCGTCTTTATATTGAGGGTCGTTGAGCGTGTCGCCCTGTTTGATCGTTGCATAGGGGTCGTTGTGAAGAATCATGTTCATTTTCGCCAGCCCGACTGTGGCATTGTCTTTTTCCTGTCCGTACAAGGTCGCATCCGTGGGAGTTTCGGCTTTGGCGCGAAGAAGCAACGACCCGGAACCGCATGTCGGGTCGTAGATGGTGGTACGGATACTGTTCACCTTGTCGAGCCCCAAAACCTTTGCGATGACACGGCTAACCTCCGCTGGAGTATAGAATTGACCTTTGCTTTTTCCGCTTTCGGTTGCGAAATTCTTCATCAAATACTCATAGGCATCGCCTATAAGATCGTCATCAGCCGCGCGGTTTTTGCTGAAATCGAGATCTGATGTCTGGAATATGCCGATAAGTCCGCTTAATGTTTCAACCTTATCCTTGCCCTTGCCGAGTTTGGTTTCATCATCGAAATCCGCGATAAACACTCCGTCCAACTGATTAGCTTCGGACAAAGCCGCCATTTTCTTGTTCATCTCTTCGCCGATATTGGCATGGCCTTTCAAAGCGACAAAATCCTCGAAGTGGCAGCCGGCGGGAATATCTATCATGAAATTAAGGTCGTTGCGGCTTTTGTCGCTGATATATTTCACGAACAGAATCACCAATACATAATCCTTGTATTGGCTTGCATCCATACCTCCGCGTAACTCGTCGCAACATTTCCAAAGGGTACTATATAATTCCGATTTCTTGATTGCCATATTACATTATTTGCTACTGATTAAATCTTTAGGGTTGACTTGAAGAATGCGTGCAATTTCAAAGAGCAATTCCAGATTAGGTTGACGACGATTGCAGGCATAGGCATTTATCATACTGAAACTCTTACCGAGCTGTTCGGCCAGCCATGTCTGTTTAATTCCCTTTTCTTCAAGCACTTCCTTAATCCTGTTCATATATTTTGTCACCAAAATGAAACATATTTCGCATAAAGATATGAAATTGTTAGCTATAACTCCAAAAGACCTAATGTTCTCTTTTTAATCGAGAAGCTTTTTTGTTAAGTTTTTCGACTTCCCGTTCTTTCAGTCTCGTCTGTTCTTCGAGTTCGATTTTCTGGCGGATAGTGTGTTCATATTCTTCGACGTCTTTTTTCATCTGACGGATTTTTGCGTTGTCGCGGTTTAGTTCGAATAGCTCTTCCAGTTCGGCAATACGGTCGGGTGTCGCGTCGCCTTTCATCTTTATATAGCGGTATTTCAGGTCGTTGTCGATGCGGTCATGATTCGGTCGGGTAGCGAAATAGAGTGCCGACGACAAGATCATGCAACTTATGAAAAGGAACAGCACCAAATAAATGACGAATGGGGATTCGGAGCTGAAAATCACTCGGTGTCGGATTATTCTCGGCGGCAGTTCGGCGGGGATTTTGATTGCCTCGACAGATGCTTGCAGATTATCGATACCGGTTTGCGTTTTGGTATAGTTCTGCTCTATGCTCTCCAATCGTCCGGCAAGCTGGATTATTATCGCCTGATGCCGCTCTTGTTCTGTATGTACGATTTGCTCCAATCGTTGCGACAAGTCATTGTCGCTTGATTGATTATTGTTCGCTGTTTTTGCCGCTAGTTCGGTCTTGATGGTTTTGACCATCGTTTCTTTGAAGTCCTCATACATTTCGTAGGACATCATATTATTCTCTTTCATGGTTGTATCGCTTCCTGTTTACAATTTCACTTTGGGCTTGGTCATGCGTTCTCGCAAACGACGTTTCCGCTCCATTGCGGCAACCGTCATCGCTTCGGCGACGGTATTGAGCAATGCCGTGATGCGGGCGAGGTACTCTTCGGGACTCTCGCCGGGTTTGCGTTGCAATTGGGCTTCGGACAATTCGACCGGCGAACTATTCGGCGGCAACGGAAGTTCGCCGATATTACCACTGAAATTGACCGTCGGCCTGTCCGTGTCGGTCTTTCCGCCACCCGTTCCGAACAGATCGGAGAAGGCCGAACGGTAGGAGCCTGCCGCCGCATGGAAGTCTTTGACAATAGCGCTTCGATGTCGGGTTTGCTGTTGCGCGTATGCAAAATGCAGATTCAGTTTCGAGAAGCTGAATTGCCGGTCGATCTTCGACCCCGAAAACTCGAAGTCGTTTTTTGAAAATAGAACGCCTTGTTTTCGGTTGGTATTTCCGCAATACTTATAGCGGACGTCGATGCCTTGCTCTTTTAATCTACCTTCCAGATCGTTCCAACTCTTACATTTGGGCAGACATCCTTTGATCGCATCATATATTTCGTATTTGGTCTTGTCCGGTTCGCGCAATCGCTCCCGCCGCACGCTGTCCTTTCCCGGCGCAAGATGCAACCCGTATTTCTCGGTTAGTTCCCGGCAGACTTTCGTATTGCGTATTTTAATATTCTTGTCCGATATAGTCTGCCCCTTGTTCCCGACCCGGTTATAGACCAGATGGCAGTGAGGATGGGGCTGGTCGAGATGACGTACCAGCAGATATTGCGTGTCGGTAATACCCATTTTCTGCATATATTCTTTGGCGATCTGCGTCATCAGCGCATCGGTCATGTGCGGAGCTTCTTTCGGCGAAAACGAGAGGGAGATATGCCCGACCGTGTTTTTCAACCGAGGGTTCAGTCGGGTCTGATCCTTAAAATCCTCGATTATGTTCTTTACCTCCGGCGGGTTTACGCCTTCGGCATCGAGGATGCGCGACAGTTCCTTCATCGCATAGCCGACAGTCCCGGCAAAGGATGAACCGGCAATGATTTTACCGATCATCGCGGATCTGTTTTAGCAGGGCTTCGAGGCATGCCATAATGGCTGCGTGACGGGATGCGACACTTGAAAATCCTTTCGCATGGGCAAGCCGTGTCAGTTGATTCAAGTTGTGGGCTATGCCTTTGAGCTGGGTTACGAAATCCAGATGCTCGCGACGCAGGCGTTCTCGTACCGCTCCTGTCCGAAGCAGTTGTCGGATGATTTCCGCCGGACGCTGCCCCGAAGTACGGGCCAATGACCGAAGACGTAAATAATGCTCCGTATCGAGTCGCGTACTGACGATATATCGGCGAACACGACCTTTACTCAATTCCGGCCGTCCGCCCTTGTTCTGTGTTTGTTTCATCGGTTTGTGTGCAGGAGTTAGACCAACGGGATGTTCGGCGCAGGTAGGTTTTCGTTTACGAAAACACAAACTTGCCTTCCTAAACCTTTACCCCTTTCCGGCGTTGTGGCTCAACCGCTGCTGTTTTTGCTTTTAGAAGTTGCGGATTATTCCGAACAGATTGAACCGTCTTTGTTTTGGAGGCGTTTTTCTGTGCCGCCAACTTTTTCGCATGGTCTTTTATGTGGGCGATCAGATAGTCGTTGACATCCTTGTGTCCGGAGTAGAAACAGCTTTGATCGACGACTTCGCTGCGGGGGCAAAGACGAATCAACTCGGCGGTCGCTTTACGACCCGCATTGTCATTGTCGAAGAAAGCATGAATCGTCGAATGGCGTGCGAGAAACGGAAGCGCTTTCGGAAGATTGACGACCGAGTTTAATACTATTACGTCGATGCGTAGTTGGTCGGGGTGCTTCGTCGAAAGACAGGAGAGAAAATCCATGAACCCCTCGAAGGCGATTACCGTATCGGTGCAGTTGTCGATCGTCGTAATCTGTTTGGGCGATGCACTTCCTTTGAAGCATTCCGAGCGCAACTCCCATCCGCCGGCATCGTTCGGAAATCCGATGGCGAAATATTTTCTGCCATTGATCGTATAGCGTATTTCCCGACAATAAGTGCAGGCAACCTCCGGAACGATACCGCGCCGTCGTAAATAGTCGAGCAATGCCGAATGACGAAGCGGTGTGTCGGAGAGGATACGGAGCGCGGGAACGGTCGATAAAGGCGACAAAGATCGGGGTGCAGCGATCGGTACCCTCTCTCTGTTTCTCAACAATCGGACGGCGTGTGCGAAATCGCACCGCTTCAACCGCATTACAAGGTCGATAATGGAACCGCCTTCGCCCAGTCGTAGGCTCGGTACAGAACGCCTTACTGCCTTTCGGCAGTAGGTTTTCCCGTACCTGCCCCCAAACCGTACTTGCATGTCTCCACGCATACGGCTCTCCGTTGATAACATGACTTTATTTAGCATGGCTGTGTATTTTGGCATAACACTTTTCACAGACAACCAATGTCTTCCTATGCTTTTCAAGCATCAGCCTGTCGCATTCAGTTTTTCCTTTAAGCTGATTTAGCTTTCTGACATGACGCATGACTACAGGTCCGACTTTTCCACATAATTCACATGTTCTCGCATCCAATCGCTCAGTAAGTGTCGGCTGTGGAATTGCGATTGTGTAGGATAAGTCGTTTACCTCCGTATAGTACATTGGTGGTTTACGTTTGAATCCCTCATTATAGAATTTCCTGTACCGTAATTTACCTTTTGCATCCTGATATGGCACTATAATGTCATTCCCAACCTTATATTTGTCAATGACTTTGCTTACAGTGCTATTGGTTTTTCCTGCAATGGTATGGTACATACTGTACTCCATGATGTATCCAAACTTTGAGAGCGCGTATGCCACGTTGTTGGCAATGCAGTAGTAGTTGTAGAACCCTCTGATTTCAGAGTTATATGCCGCCACTATGTCCTCGATTTTCTTCTTCATAAGATTGCCTCTGAACTTTGCAAACCAAACTTGTCGGCCATTTTCTACCTTGTATCTGATGGCGCTGTATTCTTCCAGTTTGTTCCGCACCGTTTCTATGGCGACCTTTAGGACTATCTTACCGTTGTAATAACGGGCTGGCACATTGTTCTTGTCCCGCTTGATAGCATCAGACTTACGGACTGAAACATCGAAGCCAAGAAATTTCGCGGGCTTTTGTGCGTTTGTTATCAATGTCTTTTCCTGTGACAGTTCCAGCTTGAGGTTTTCTTCCATATACTTGGTAATGTCCGACTTGATTTTAACGCACTCTGCCTTGCTTCCGATAACACCAATGAGGAAATCATCTGCGTATCTTACGTATCGAAGCCTTCTGTATGTTTCATCCATACTGTCTCTGCTCTCAATCTTTTGCCTTTCACGTCTCAGTTTCTCATACTCATCCCTAAGCTGTAATCTGACATCTGCATCCTGTATGTTCTTGATGCTTTTAAGGATGCGTTGCATCTTATCGCTAAGTTGCTTGTATTCTTTGGTGATGTGTCTTTCTTTTCCCTTATTGAAGCGTAGGGCGTATTCTTCCATATACTTGTCAAAATTATCAAGATAAATGTTTGCCAGTATAGGACTGATATTACCGCCTTGTGGAGTTCCCTTGTTTGTATTATGAAACTTCCAGTCTTCAATATATCCCGCATTCAACAACTTGCGGATAAGCCTTAGAAATCTATCATCGGCAATCCGTTTCCGCAAAGTTGCAATCAATACATTGTGGTCTATGTTGTCGAAGAATCCTTTAATGTCTCCTTCCACAAACCATTTTGTACCTGTAAATGTCTTTTGGATATGGGTCAATGCGGTATGGCAGCTTCTGTTTGGTCTGAATCCATGTGAGGTGTTTGCAAACACCTCTTCATAGACGGCTTCAAGAATCATGCGCACCACCTCCTGTACAAGTTTGTCCTCAAAGGAAGGAATTCCAAGCGGTCTTTTCTTACCGTTTTTCTTGGGTATGTATATCCTTTTTGCCGGATTAGGCTTGTAAGACTCATCTCTCAAAGATGCAATGACTTTGTTTATTCTTTGAAGACTCATCCGATTGATGGTTTTCCCATCCGTACCGGGTGTCATATTGCCTGGTTTGGCGTAAATACGCTGGTAAGCAACATGAAACATCTCCTCATTGAATAAGATACGGTACAGCCTTTCGAACTTGTAATCCGAAACTTTACCATGCTTGTTTAAAGCTTTTAATACTTGCTCAGGACTTCTCATAATGTCTCACACATTTTCCATTATTTGTATTAAGTTATCTAACTGCTTCCCTTCGCCATGTACAAGGCTTTCCCTTGCTCGGACTACTACGGAAGCTCCGTTCCCATGTCAGATATTCAGGGTCCTATGCCCATAGCCTTACGGCATTCTGATTTAGGGAATCCCCATTTGCTTTCACAATAACTGTTTGGCTCGGCAGACTGTCGGATGCGACTTACGTTCCTATTCCACTTATTGTGGTTGCTCTGAAGCCAGCTCCTGCTCCATTGTAATTTCGGTTTACATGGGGTGCTTCAGCCCGACGTGAATCAAATACCTTTCGTCGGGGCTGGTACGTGTGCAGCAGAACTATCGTTCAACCAATCAGGCTTCATCCTTGTGTCTGTCTTTTCCTCTCGCCATGCAGTCGCAGCTTGGTATTTAGCTGACTAATGACTTTACCGACATGCTTTTGTCACCTTTGGATTTCTCCTCCAGCTAAGTCGTTGAGGATAGGTCTGTTGAACTCTAACCTAATCTCTTGCCATAGAGATATTTATTGTGTAGCCTATATGGGCGCATCGAAGTCATACCAGAGATTTCGCTCGTAGTCCACCTTGAAACTCGGCATATGTTCCTCGCGCAACGGTGAAAGATAAAGACCGTATCGCGGATTGTCTTTGGTCGGGTGCAAACCTTGTTCGGCGAGGTAGGCCCGAATGGAAAGATGTTTGATAGCTTGAATCGTTTTCATAACAATCTATGTTCAGTGAAAAGAAAAATATTTATTCTTTCACTGAATTATTTAATGGGAACTATTCGATTCAAGGCTGCTTCGACATCGCTGTCGCGGAACAGGACGCGCCCGCCGATCTTGTGGGCGCGGATCTTGCCGTGGTTCACCCAGTCGGTGAGCGTCACGAGCGAGATGCGCAGACGGCGGGCGGTTTCGCGCCGCGTGAGATATTTTGTGTCGGTTTTCGGATGTGCGGGACGGAACTGTTGCAATTCGTCGCGCAGGGACTCCCGGATCATCTTCGAAAGTTGATCGGCAGTCATGCCGTTCAGATAGATTTCCTTTGCCATGGTTTATTCGATTTAACGTCGCAAAGAAAATCATTTATCGAGGCTGTCTAAAATAAGTAATTGTGTTACAAAATAATGCTGCCTTCTGCCACGAACGGACATAGTCGGACAGTCTATGGAATTTTAGGAATGAATTGCATCGGTCTACCTCTGTTTTCCGTTTTGACCGCAGTGTGTAAAGTGATTGTTTCGATGAATAAAAGAGGACGGTTTTTGATAAGAACCGTCCTCCGAAACAAAGCTGTTTTTGTGAGTTTTATTTTAATTTTTCCAATGCTTCACGGACTGCGTCTGCCGAATAGCACCGTTCCCCATTCGAAAATGCGCGTGCGGTGCATCCTTCCAGCCAGCCGTTCGCAATCCACCGGTCGAGTGTCGGGCGTGTAATTCCCAGAGCTTCGGCCAAATCCTTTTTACAGAACAATCGATTGCCCGAATACGACGAGAGAAACATTTCGTTTCGATGTGCCGCCAACCAATGATCAAAATGACGAATAGCCCTTGCTGCATTTCTGATCGTCGGTTCGTAATTCTCGTATGCCCACACATGTAGACTTGTCGGGTCGAAGTCTGCAAACTCCGGCCGGGTGCGCAATGTCTCGACCAACGTGTCGAAGCATGCCAGTTCGGAGGCTTTGATCTCTATTTTGCGACGACGGGACATAGTTGATATTTTTTTGGCGGGGGGGGAATTTTTTACAAGATCGTAATATGCATATTTTTAGATGTTTATAATATACAAGCGTGTAAAAAGCGTGTAAAAAGCGTGTAAAAAGCGTGTAAAAAGCGTGTAAAATTAAACAATGAACCAATCAGAGTTCGGGCCTTGTGATTCGTTTCTTATCTTGCCTTGTCTTTTCAACTTAGCTAAAAGATTCGTAATTTTATCTTTTTTCTGTCTGTCGTCGAGCAGGTTGGAAAGAAGGTTCCACAGCAGTTTGTCGATCTCCCTGCGTGATAATGATTTGTGATCCCGCAATGCCGTCAGCAGAAACTCTTCGCAACGTTTATTTCCGAGCCCCTTATGTTCCGAATATTCGATCTTCTGCCCGACTTTTTGGGCGATATGTTTTGCAATATATATTTTGGGTTTACGACCCTCGATTAGGCGTTTGCTTCTCAATCGGGCGATCTCTTCATCGGATAACGGTTTCCCCAGTTGTACACGGTTCAGCAGCTCGATGTCGAGCAGGTTCAAATCCGCATTTCCCGCCAGAATATTGGCGTAGTTCATATCGAGAATTTTGCCCGTTATGGTAACTTCTACCCGATTGTCGGCCAAATTGTAATCCGGCAGGGGAAATAGTCTCTGTCTTTGGTAATTGTACATCTTGCGGATGCCGCTGCCGATCGTATCGACCATCTTGAGTCCCACCATAGCCGTTACCAGAAATTGATTTCGGTATCGCTCCTCCGGAGCATCGCTGACGAGTACCCGTTCGATATTGCCGGGAATAAACGAACCCTTGTTCGAGAAGACCAGTTTGTCGTCGTATTCCACTACGTTGATCTGACCGCCGAGCGTATAATCCTGATGGGCGATTGCATTGTTCAATGCCTCGCGGATGACATACGGTTCATACGTGTCGATCTCTTCGGGGAAGAGCGTCTTGTACTCCGGATTTATGTAACGGTATTTCAGATTGCGGATTTTGTCGTATATTTTGTCAACCGCCAGAATGAACGGGCAGGAGGCGATCATGTAATCGCGCTCGACATTATCCGGTCCGCGCAGAATCCATTTGATTTTGGCGACTGCCGGAGAGATCAGGTGCTCACTCTCCTCTCTGCCGAGCAACACGATGGCTGTATTGGTAATCTTTCCCCGAATCGTAATCTTTGCCTTGTTCAGAAAAGTCGTGTCATCCCATGACGCAATCTCGTCAGCTTTGTCCTTGCGGGCATTCGTGTACAACTCCCTTGCTTTGACGATGGCTGCCGGATCCAAATCCTCCAATGAGGCATTTTCGATTATTTCCGCACTCCAATCTTTCAATTTGGCTTGATTTCTTATTCTTTCGATTTTGTCCATACTCAATGCTTGCAAGGATTCTCCGTCACGACCATAATAATGGCCTTGATAGTCTATGGGAATACCTTGCGGGGCAGGTGGTATTTCGAACATCACAACTCTTTTGCCGTTCCTGTACCGCAATTCATGTATCTCGACGAACGTATGCCGACCCGTAGTCTGATCGGCAATCTTTTTCTTCATTGCGTCGAGCGCCGGACGGCTGTTCTTGTACTGGCTGCCGACAACCTCGTGCGTATGGTTCTCCACACCGAAAACCAGCCAAGCGCAAGGCCTGCCCTTCAAATTTGCTTCGTTGCTCAATGCCGAAAAGTATTGTCCCAAATCCCGATCGTCGAAATTGCGTTCGGCCCTCTTGAACTCCACCACTTCCGTTTCCGCAGGCAGAATCAGTAATGAATCGAGTATATTTGTCAGTTCCTCAACCGTCATATATTTCTATTTTCTGTAAAGTTACAATTTATTCGCAAATAAAGAGGAGTTAAAATGCTTCTTCTAAAAGCTCATTCGAGATTTTGTTATCGTCGTAAATTTTACGGTGGTAACATTTCGAACTATCTGCCGCTGAAATACGGATGATTCATCAACTCCATTGCGGTCTGCTCTTCCGTAATCTTGATGTATTTCATAAACTCCTTTTCGGTCTTGTGGCCCGTGATTTTCATGATGGCGATGGTCGGAATGCCCGCCAGATACATATTCGTCGCACCGCTGCGGCGTGCCGTATGAGTCTTTACCAAATCGCACTTCTCTACCAAGTGCGTCTTCCTTTCCCCGTTTTCGACGTATGATACCTCGATTTTTTCCGTGATACCCGCTTCCCGAGCAATCTCTTTGATGAACTTGTTTACTTTCTGTTCGTAGGATTTCGGCAAACGGTTTTCGTACTTGTCCAGTATCGCCTGCAATTCGGGTCGGACGGGAATAATGACGTGGTTGCCGGTTTTCTGCTGTTTCAAGTCTATAACCAGCTGCCCGCTCTCCAGCGTGCGTATGTTACCCTCGTTGATCGTAGAGTAATCACTGAATCGTTGTGCCGTGTAGCAGCCGACCAAAAAGACATCGCGGGCAATATCTTTGTGCTTATTGTCGGATAAGTCGAGGTTGGCAATAGCACGTATTTCCGATTCGGTCAGATAGATATTCTCGACATCGGCGGTCAGTACGCGGAATTTGCGGCTTTCGATCAGACCATTGTCGTGCAGCCCCTCTTCGCGCGCTGCCCGCATGATGATCTTCAGCTCCTTGACGTGGCGGCCGATGGTATTGATCGAATAATCTTTCGCCGTGAACCATGCCACAAAATCGTCGTAGAATTTCAGATCGATATCGCCGAAATCGAATCTCTTTCGCTTTGCTTTGCAGAACTCGTCGAATTGAATGATAAACCCTTTGTAGTTCTTGATTGTCGATGCCCCGTAGCGCAGTTTGTGGATGTTCAGTCGGGTGCCGTCCTCCATCTCGTGCGTGAAGCGGGCGATGTAGTCGCCGAGCGATTCGCGGCTGCGGACATGGCGGCCGGTGGTGAGGCTGCGCGGGTGGTGGAAACTGTAGATGATCTTCTCCAGCCGCGTTTTCGTCATCGCGTGTTCGGGATCCTTGGTGATCTCTCCGAGGATGTGGCTTCGCAGTTCGGCGAGATTCTTGGTCAGCTCGCGCCCCTGCTGCTCGGTGAAGTCGTCGGTAAAGGTGAAACGGCTCTTGACTGTCTGCCGTTTGTTGTCCCAGGCGTCCGTCAGCACCATATATTGGCAGTCGGCGTAGAACTGGTTACCACGGCCAACTGTGAAGAGAATTTGGATTTTGACCAGTTTGTTTTTCTGGGTCGAGCGGATGCGGTAGCAGAAGGATGCCATAGGTCAGGAGGTTTTGTCTATTGCAAATGTAATCATTTTTGTCATACATTTGTCATACATAGGCCGAATTTTCGAAAACTTCCAGACCTCGCAGTTGATGAAAAATGGATGTAAAATATTGATATGTAGATAAGATAAAATTAAAATCGGTAAAATTCGATTCAAATTTATGGCGTTCGCTTCAGACCTCACAGAAACCGCGTTGCAGATAGCTGCAATGCGGTTTTCGTTTGGTATAAATATAATATGTATTTTTTTCGAGGAATGGTTGCCGGTCGTTTTCGATTAGCCGGTTATGAGGTTATGGATGAAAATTATGATTTCCCATTGATTCCTCCGTATCCATTCTACTACTCTCTCTTTGTTGCAGTTTATTTTTTACCGGGCAGCATAGGCTGAGCAGGACCGTTTTGTCGGTTAGTCCCATATGCAGCGATCCGACTTTCATACAAGGATATATGATTTTCAGACGGTTATTTTGCGGTTGTATGCACCGGTATTCGGAGGAAACAGCTATGAAAACGACAAATTTTTGTCGTTTTTGTGTATATTCTTTATACATTTGGAACCGATTTTAGACACAATTATTTCGATTGTGACAAAAAAGTGACTATTTGTACGAAATTTGTGTTCTTCAGACGTATTAAAGTGTTGAAAATATGGACAAGCAAAAGATATTCGTTGTCGATGACAAGGACATGATCGGCAAAATCATCATGGCCTGCCTGGGGCGGGACTACGACTGTCGCTATTTCGACAGTCCGAAGCCTGTACTCGAGCAGATGGAGGCCGGAGATTTGCCCGATCTGATTATTTCGGATATCCGTATGCCCGACATGCGGGGAGATGAATTTCTCCATGCCGTCAAGAGTGACGAGCGGTTCCGGCATATCCGGATGGTTATGTTATCGAGCGAAGACAGTACTTCGGAGCGTATTCAGTTGTTGCAGGACGGAGCTGAAGACTATATCGTCAAACCCTTCAACCCGATGGAACTGAAGGTCCGCATCGAAAAGTTCTTGAAGTGAATCGCCTCCGAATCGGGTGCAGATCGTCCGTGTAAATTCGGTTCCGCGTCGGGATACGCGCTGTTTTTCGGCCATAGTCGGCTGTCGTTCCTTGCCTTCGATACGGTTGCCGTTTCGGAAAATTTCTTCGTACTCCGATGAAATCTGTTAGCGGTTATCTACCTCGCTTGTGTGTCACAAGGTCTGTTTTATGGAAAATCTCTCGGTCAATCCTGAAAATTATAAGATTCTTGTCGTCGATGATATTGCGACCAACGTCCTGTTGCTGAAAACCATACTTGGAAAGGCGGGATACAGGATCGTGACTGCGACAGGTGGCCGCGAAGCGCTCGAGAAGGTCGAAAGCGAATCTCCGGATCTGATTCTGCTGGATATCATGATGCCGGACATGAACGGTTATGAGGTGATCGAGCGGCTCAAGGCCGACGAGCGATTCTGCCGGATTCCCGTGATTTTTCTCTCGGCGCTCCACGATTCGGAAAACATTGTCAAAGGGTTCAAGATGGGGGCCAGCGATTACGTGTCGAAGCCTTTCAATCACGAGGAGCTGATTACGCGGGTGGCGCATCATATGTTTATTGCAGAGGCGCAGCGCGTCATCGTGCGGCAGAACGAGGAGCTGCAGGAGACCCTGGCCAGCCGCGACAAGATGTATTCGGTGATCGCCCACGACCTGCGCTCTCCGATCGGAAGCCTCAAGATGCTGTTCAACACCCTGCTCGACAGCCTGGATGCGGAGCGGGTCGGAGCCGGGAACCTCGATATGCTTCGCATGGGCAACGACATTGCCGAAGACACCTTTTCGCTGCTCGACAACCTGCTCAAGTGGACGAAGTGTCAGACCGGGAGGATGCATACGGTGTATCAGGATGTCGATCTGGCCGAAGTCGTACTCTTTTCCTCGAAAATTTCGGAGTCGGTGGCCCGGACCAAAGGAATTGTCGTCGAATACGACATTCCCGCGCCGATTCACGTGCGGTGCGATGTCGATATGGTCAAGACGATCGTCCGCAACTTGTTGAGCAATGCGATCAAATACAGCCCGGAAGGAGGAGGGAAGATTATCGTTTCCACGGCCGAAACCCCGACCCACGCCGTTGTCCGGGTGCGTGATTTCGGAGTCGGCATCAAGCCCGAAGACCTGAATAAAGTGCTCGATCCTGCGATGTATTTCACCACTTACGGGACCGGAAAAGAGGAGGGGTCGGGACTGGGGTTGCAGCTTTGCCTGGACCTGGTGCATCGCAACGGCGGCGAGATGACCGTGGAGTCGGTCTATGGCGAAGGGGCGACCTTCAGCTTCACGATCGCCAAATCTCCTGCGGACGAACGACCCGCCTCGGCCGGGGAGCCGGTTTGATGTTTAATCTCTGTTTTTTCGCTTCGGGGTCCGGTTCGGCCCTTTTTTGTTGCGGGCGGGTTGTCGCTGGCCGAACCACTCTTCGAACCAGTTTTCGGGGAGTTCGGAAGCTCTCTTCGCAGCGGTTTTCTCCGGTGTGTACGTTTTGCTGCTCGCTTTGACGGTTGTTGCGGGTTTCTTCCCGGCTTTCGTGCCGGACGTTTTTGGGCTGCGGACGGATTTCCGATGTCCGTTCCGATCGTCGGGCGCACCGAAAGCCTCCTGCACGGAGGAGTCTTGGCGATAGGATTCCCGGCTTTCGGGTTTCCGGCCGGTTTTGCGTCCGGATCGGGTGTCGGACTCCCTGCGGCGGTGGGATTGTCTTCCGCCGGATGTGCGGGCCGAAGGGCTGTCTTTCGATATTTCCGCGATGGGACGTCCGTGCGAGAGCTTATTCAAAGTCCTGACGACTTTTTCGGCTTGGTCGAAGGGAACCGTTGCGAACGAGAAGTCCTCCATGACCCGTACGTCGTCGATGTCGTGGTCGGAGAGTCCGCACTCCTGTTTGAGGAGCCGGACCGTTTTGCGGGTGTCGTAGCCGTCGCGGGCACCGAAGGCGAGGAAAATCCGGGCCTTGCCCTTGCGATCGACGTCGATCGAGCGGATTTCGGGGTAGCTGCTCTCGCTCAGCTCGTTCTTGAAGGCCAGGCGCAGCAGGGCGCTCAAGGCCACTTCGGGCGGATAACTCTCCAGTAGTTCGGCGGCCATCCCCGTACATTCGCCGTAACTTTCGCTCTCGACGATGGCGTCCAGATCTTCCTTGATCTTGTTGCGCTTGGTGGCGATGATGTCGGCCGGCGTGGGGAGCTGTTCCAGCTTGATGTCGGCCTTGATCGTCCGCTTCAGGAACCCGAATTTGCGCATCTCGGAGGGCGAGATGAAGGTGATGGCCGTTCCCTGGTTACCGGCGCGGCCCGTGCGTCCGATGCGGTGGACATAGCTGTCGGAATCCTGCGGCAGCGAGTAGTTGATTACGTGCGTGAGGTTGCTTACGTCGATGCCCCGGGCCGCCACGTCCGTAGCCACCAGGATATTGACCTGTTTTTTCTTGAATTTGCCCAGGATCTTCTCGCGCTGGGCCTGCGAAATGTCGCCGTGAAGGACTTCGGCCGCATAGCCGCGTTCCAGGAGTTTGGCCACGATATCGTCCGCGCCCGTTCGGGTGCGGGAGAAGACGATGCCGTAGAACTCAGGTTCGACGTCGATGATGCGGGTCAGGGCGTCGAATTTGTCGCCTTCGCGCACCTCGAAATAGATCTGGTTCGTCAGGTCGGTGGTGACGTGCTGCGATTCGCCCTTCAGGAGGTCGGGTTCGTGCATGTAGTTGCGGGCCAGCGCCGCGATGCGGTCGGGCATCGTGGCCGAGAAGAGTAGCACCCGTTTGGGGCCGGTCATGGCGTGCATGATCTCTTCGATATCCTCGATGAAACCCATGTTGAGCATTTCGTCCGCCTCGTCGAGCACCAGGTAGGCGATCGCCGAGAGGTCGAGCGTGCCCCGGCGGATGTGGTCGAGGATGCGGCCCGGCGTGCCGACGACGATGTCGATGCCTTTTTTCAAGCGCCGCAGCTGTTCGGTCATCGAGGCGCCGCCGTAGATCGGGGCGATCGAAAGGTCGTGGGTATTGAACGAAATGAGTTCCTGCGTCACCTGCAGGGCCAGTTCGCGGGTCGGAACGAGGACGATGGCCTGCGGAATATTCCGTCGGGAAGTCAGCATCTGGATAATCGGCAGGCCGAAAGCGGCGGTTTTACCCGTGCCGGTCTGTGCTTGTGCGATGATGTCTTTGTCGGTGGTGAGCAGGTGGGGAATGGTGAGGCTCTGAATGGCCGAGGGGGTTTCGAACCCTTTTTTGGCAATGGCAGTAAGTATATCGTCGGACAGTCCTAAAGCCTTAAATTCTTCTAATTGATTCATTTATGATGATTTGTCGGGCAAAGGTACGCCAAATTATCCGGTTTGACGACTTTTCCGCGAAATCTTTTGTGACGGGGTACGTGTTTTTTCGGGTTCGAGCATAGCCCCTGTTGGCTTGCAGATGTCGGGGAGGGGTTTCCGGTGCATTTTATGGCGGGAAAAATGCCTGTTTTCGATCATCCAGGC